>ERZ827512.1504-NODE-1504-length-22556-cov-5.701924_pt1 | contig 22556 bp, 23 predicted proteins | sample MGYA00519916_ERZ827512 | MGnify/ENA primary metagenome ERZ827512 (study PRJEB31778, sample SAMEA3449335) | human gut metagenome | biome: human gut; feature: human-associated habitat; material: faeces | place: United Kingdom | collected 2010/2012 ... | reverse complement strand
TTTAATAAAAATATTGTAAGTGATTTTACTCACCAACACTATTTATTATAGAACCAATGTTTGGCTCTTATTTTATTATGTGTTATAATAATGATAATTACTTAAGTTAGGAGTGATCATCATAAAAAAATGTATAATAGTATACAATCCAAACTCTGGTAAAAAGAAAATAAAAAAATACATTCCAGAAATAAAAAAAATATTATTAAATTATAATTATGATTCAGAAGAAATAGCAACTAAGTATAAAAAACACGCTATAGAAATTATAGAAAAAATTCCAAATAATGTAGATTTAGTAATGTCATTTGGTGGCGATGGAACCTTTAACGAAGTAATGACAGGAAATCTAAAAAGAAAAAAACAACTCTTATTGACACATATCCCAGTAGGTACAACCAATGATATAGGAGCAATGTTAGGATATGGTAAAAACATTTTAGAAAATATTAAAAAGTCTTTAAACGGAACAGTAAAAAAATTTGATATAGGCTTAATTAATAATCACCCATTTATTTATGTAGCTGGAATTGGTAAATTTACTAACTTATCGTATGATACCCCAAGAAAATCAAAAAAAAGAATAGGACATTTAGCATATGTAAAAGGTGGAATTAAAAGCTTATTTCAAAAAACCAAATTGTATGATATATCATACGAAATAAATGGTGAAAAATATCGTGGATTATTTTCGCTTGTATTAATATCAAATGCTAATCATATAGCAGGAATTAAAAATGTTTATAAAGATGTAAAATTAGATGATGATAAATTTGAAGTAGTTTTTTGTAATTTGAAAGGTAAAAAAGACATTTTAAAAACCTTATACTTTCTAACATTATATGATAGCACCAATGTACCAGGAGTATATTTTTACAGAACAAATAATATAAAATTAAAAATAAATAATGCTGAAGATGAAACTTGGTGTATAGATGGCGAAAAATTAGAAAAGTCTGAAGATAATAAATATAATATCAAGATAACAAAAAATATTCAAATTTTAATTCCTAATAAAAATATAAATAAATTATTTGAAAAATAATTATGAAAGGTAGTTTTTATGAAAAGAAAAGATAAAATTAATTATTATTTAGATTTAGCAGAAACAACATTAGAAAGAGGAACATGTATCAGAAGAAATTATGGAGCTATTATAATTAAAAATGATGAAATAATCTCAACTGGTTATGTTGGAGCACCTCGAGGTAGAGTAAATTGCTGTGATTTAAAACAGTGTATAAGAGAAAAATTATCTATTCCTCGTGGCGAAAGATATGAATTATGTAGAAGTGTACATGCAGAACAAAATGCCATTATTAGTGCTGAAAGAAATAAAATGATAGATTCAACACTCTTTTTAGTAGGTAAAAATTATGCTGATGGAAAGTATGTAGAAAATTCTAACCCATGTTCTTTATGTAAAAGAATGATAATAAATGCTGGTATAAAAGATATATACATAAGAGACAGTAAAAATAAATATAGACATATATTAGTTCAAGAATATATTGATAATGATGAATCATTAGAAGGCATAAAAGGATATTAAAGCTAAAGTAGAAGATTAATTCTTTTGCTTTTTTAATTCTAAAACAAAAAACAATCTAATAAATAAAAATATATTTTACTAACCAAAAATTTTTAAATGTAAAGTATCACTAAAACTATTTACAATCTAAATTTCTCTATGCTATAATCTAACTATAATACCACAGGTATTATTGAATAACATTACTACTTATAAAGGAGGGTAAAAAAATGTTACAAGCAAAGGTAGGTTATAGTAAAACTCTTGACGCCTATGAAGCTGGTGTTGAAACAGCAAAGAAAGCTTCAGAAGGAATATCACCTAAAATAGCTTTTTTGTTCAATTCAGTTGGATATGATCAAAAGAAACTAATGGAAGGTGCAAAATCAATTTTAAAAGATACTGATATCATTGGATGCACATCTTCAGCAGGTATTTTAGTTCCAGATGGATATTTTGTTGATGAGACTGGAACAGCTGAAATATTAGCTTTAGATGATGCTGATATGACAGTTGCCTGCTATGGAATGCCAAAAGGGAAAAGTGCTAGAGAAACTGGTAGAGAAGTAGCTTTAAAAGCTTTAGAAAAAGCTGGATTAGATTATGCACCAGACTATTTCTTTATGAGTGCTTCACCTAAAGAAGAAGAAGAATATATAAAAGGAATCCAAGATATAATTGGTAGAGTTCCATGTTTTGGGGGAAGTGCTGCCGATAATACAGTAGAAGGGAAATGGTCAATTTTTTACAATGACACAATTTTTGATGATGGTGTAGTAGCAGCATTTTTCTATACTGGGAAAGACATTGCTACAGTTTATACAGGAGCATATAAAGAAACAAAAGACATGGGAATAATTACAAAATTAAAAGATACCAGAGTCTTAGCAGAAATAGATGGTGAACCAGCTCTTGAAAAATATAAAAATTGGAGAAATTTAAAAGACGAAGATGTAAACGGAGGCAATCTTTTAGTAACTACAATCACTAGTCCATTAGGAGTTAAAGATAGATTAGGAGATTTAGTAGCAATTCGTCATCCAATGAATGGTAATGATGATAAGTCTATGAACATTGGAGCAAACTTAGCAGAGGGAACAGCTGTAATAAGAATGGAAGCATCAGTTGATGAATTAATAGCAGCTGCAAGTTCTACTTTAGAAGATTTAAAGAAAAAATGTCCAAATGCAGGAGCATATTTATTAGTTCATTGTGGAGGTCGAAGATTAGGCATTGGCGATCGTATGAATGAAGTTTATGAACAATTGAAAAAAACAGCAGGAGATGTACCATTCATAACTATATTTACATTTGGTGAGTATGGATATGCTGACGACCAAACAAATACAACAGGTGGATTAATGCTATCATTTACAGCATTTGAAAAATAAAAAAGGGAAAAAGCTAGTACGATATAGTACCATTTAAATAAAATAAAGTGTTCAAATTATCTTTTTTGAACACTTTTATAATATTTATTTATAAATTCTTTATATTCATCAATTACATTAAAATCAACCTTGACACTAAGAATCTCAGCATCAATATTATCCAAATTTCCATATTTTTTAAAGATTAAATCAAAAAATTGAAATTTCAAATTTTCAAGTTTACTCTTACTAACATTCCAATAATTCATTTCATGTACTCGCTGAAAACAATTAGCAAAAACTAATGTCTTAATTTGATTTTTAAAAATAGTATCTTTTTTATATTTTTTAGCACTATTAATAATTTCATCGTTAATTTTAAAAATGTCTAATATATGATTGTTTTCTTTATAATTAATTGATGACACACCTCTAGAAATATCTCTTCTATAAAAATAGTCAGGATTATTAAAAATTAATATTTTTTTTGCTTTCATAAAAGTAACGATAGAAAAAGCAATATCTTCCCAACAACAATTTTCCAAAAATTTGTATTGCTCTATAAAATCTTTCTTAAATATTTTATTACAAACAGATGGACTAATATCTAGAATAGATTCTGGATTTTTTTTAGGTTCAATTACAAGACCATTATTCATTCTATTCATAAAACTTAGGTTTTTATCAGCATATGCATCATCTCGAACAAATAATAATCCCGTATTTACAATATCAGGATTTCCCTCTTTCAACCCACCTTCATACATAGTTTTGTACATATTGGGATTAATATAATCATCACTATCTACAAAACCAATATATCTCCCATTTGCAATTTTTATTCCAATATTTCTACAGCGCCCTTGACCTAAGTTTCTTTCGTTGTGATAAATTTTAATATTTCTATATTTTTCTTCATATTCTAACAAAATCTTCCACGAATTATCACAAGAATTATCATCAATAGCAATAATTTCAATATTATCTAATGTTTGATTAACTAAAGAATTTAAACAAGTCCTTAAATATTTGGAAGAATTATATATTGGAATTATAACACTAATTTTATACATTTTACATCACCCAAAACCCATCATTTACTTCCAATTATCAGTTGTACCCAAATTATAGACATTATTATATTCTAAATCATTTAATTTTTGTATTGCACTTTTGTTATTTTTACCATCTTTAGAATAAATTATAATAATTGAATTTTTATCAGCAATATTTTGGCTAGTATTATCACTATTTATGTCATTGAAATATAGATTAATAGATCCGTCAATATGATTTTTTGTATAATCATCATTAGAATCAATATCTAGTAAAATTGCTCCATTATTTATAATTAATTCTTTAGCATACAAATAAGTAATCGTTCCATCATTATTAAAATTATTCCCACTTTTAGAGTTAGAACATCCACAAATTAACATAACAAAAAGACAAATAATAATAATAAACTTCTTCATTTTCTAAATCCTCCAGTATAATTTTATCATATTTATTATTAAATTTAAATAATTTAGCAATATTTGTTAATAATAATTTATATAAAGGAGGAAGCAATGGTTCAAAATATTATAACTTATTATATACCACAAAATAATAATGTTACATCAGGCAGAATATATAATCTTTATCTAAACAAAATAACAAATTTAGATTTAAGTTCTGTAATAACAGCAACAAATTTAGATAATCAACTCAATTGCATAACATTATCTAAAGTAGATTATGAGAAACTTATAAACTTAGTTAACAAAACCTCTGAATTAAATAACCAAGTTAAAACGCTAGTAAAGAAGCTAGAAAGAGGTAGAAAATGAATGAACAATTAAGAATATCAACAGTACTAGCAAATGGTACAAAAGTTGATTATAATGTTATTTTAACATTTAAAAGTGTTATAAATGGAAATAATTACGTAGTTTATACAGATAATACATACGATCAAAATAAAAAAATTAGATTTTATGTAGCTAAATATGATAAAAGCCTCCCAACACCATTTATAGGAGAACCAGCAACAAAAGAGGAATGGAACGAAATCACTCAAGTAATAGATAATGTAATAAAGCCTAAGTAAAAACTGTTAAGTTAATATTTGGGCACTTTTAATAAAATCTACGAGAAAAAATTATAATCATTCACTAATCCTATTGTTAAAACAATATAATTATGATATAATGTAAACATATTAAGAAATTACTAGGGGATTAGTTAAATGGTATAATAGGAGTCTCCAAAACTTTAGTTGGGAGTTCGATTCTCTCATCCCCTGCCATTAGTATATAATTTTTTTACTAAAAATTTTTTATAAAATGAGATTAAGTTATAATTCTTTAACTTAATCTTATGCTATTTTAAAGTCTAATAGTGAAGTAGTTGTTGATACGACTTTGAATAGTAGGAGGCAGTAATGGAAGTATTAAAAAAATTAATTAGTGAAACAAGAAAAGATTATAAGTGCTATGATGAACTAAAAAGATTATACTCTAATGATGAAAATTTCAAAAAAGTAGTAGATGATGGAGTAAGAATAGGGAGTATAACTGGTTTTAGTGAGGATATATGGCAAAAAATTAATGCCCAAAATTTAAATACTGTAAATAACTTTGAAGATGTATTTGTAGAAGGTAATAATATTGGAGGGTGCGTAGTAGCAGCAAGACAATTAAGTTTTTCCTTTGATACTTATTATTATCTATGTGGAGGATATTTGCCACTATTAAAAGGAACAAAAAATTGTGCAAATGGCGAGCATACTTGGTTGTTTGCTGATAACTGGATATATGATACTACCCTAATGTTAGTAATTAAATGTGATTATGCTAAAATTTTTGGATACATAGAAGAAAACATATATGATCCTAAATGTGATTTAATATATTGCGCTGAAAAAGAGTACATTAGAAATAGAAATTTTTCAGTAAAACAAAGAGTTAGAAAAAGAAATTATTAATTTCTAATATGAAAGAAAAGGAGAGGCAAAATGAAAATTAAAAATGTTATTGGAAGAGAAATATTGGATTCAAGAGGAAACCCAACAGTTGAAGTTGATGTAATATTAGAAGATGGCACTCTTGGTAGAGCAGCAGTTCCTAGTGGTGCATCTACTGGTCAAAGAGAAGCTCTAGAATTACGTGATGGTGGAGAAAAATTCATGGGTAAGGGAGTAGAAAAAGCAGTAGCTAACGTAAATGGCCCTTTAAAAGACTTGGTAATCGGAATGGATGCAGAAGACCAAGAAAAATTAGATTATGCTATGATTGAAGCAGATGGAACAGAAACTAAGTCAAAGTATGGTGCAAATGCAATTTTAGGAATTTCTATGGCTGCAATGAAAGCCACAGCTAATCAAAAAGGCTTGCCACTATATAAATATATTGGTAATGGAACAACTCTTCCAAGACCAATGATGAATATCATAAATGGTGGAGCACATGCTGATAATAAACTAGATTTTCAAGAATTTATGATTATTCCTATGAGAGACACTATTAAAGAAAGAATTAGAGTAGGGTCAGAAGTATTTCATCATTTAAAGAAAGTATTAAATGAAAAAGGTCTTGCAACAGGAGTAGGAGATGAAGGCGGATTTGCTCCAGACTTAGAAAACAATACAGAAGGATTTGAATTAATCGTTGAAGCAATAAAGAAAGCTGGATATACTCCTGGAAAAGATGTTAATATAGCTATTGATGTAGCAGCAAGTGAATTTTATAAAGATGGAAAATATGAATTAGTAGGTGAAGGTAGAAGCTTAACAACAGATGAATTAATAGAATTTTACGAAGAATTAGTAAACAAGTATCCAATAATCTCAATTGAAGATCCAGTAGACGAAAATGATTGGGAAGGATTTACAAAAGTAACAGAGAAGCTAGGTGATAAAATTCAACTAGTTGGAGATGATCTATTTGTTACAAATAAAAAATATCTTCAAATGGGTATTGATAAAAAAGCTGGTAATGCTATATTATTAAAAGTTAATCAAATTGGGACAATAACTGAAACTCTAGAGACAATAGCTTTAGCAAAAGAAAATGGTTATAAAACTATAATATCTCATAGAAGTGGTGAAACTGAAGATACTACTATAGCTGATTTAGCTGTAGGATTAGATTTAGGCCAAATTAAAACTGGTTCAATGTCTAGAACAGATAGAATATGTAAATATAATCAATTAATAAGAATAGAAGAAGAATTAAACAGATAAAGAATGTTGCTAAGAAGTGTCATTCTTTTTCTTTATCAATATTTTAGAAAAAAACATATATAATGTAACGAAGAGGAGGTATTTATGTTAAAAGTAAATAACATAAAAAAAGAATTTAAAAAAAGTATTTCTAAAAAAAAACAAATAACTTTTTATGCAGATAATAATATATCATTTGAAGCTAAACCAGGAGAAATAATAGGAATATTAGGCCCAAATGGTGCTGGAAAAACGACGTTACTTAGAATAATAGCAGGAATTATGGAACCAAGTGAAGGTAGTATTACAATAGATGAGAAAGATTATAAAAATAATTCTATTGAAATAAAAAAAGAAATAGCCTATCTTTCAGGAAACACTAAATTATATAAAGATATTTCTCCTTATGAATTATTAGAAATGTGTGGAAATTATTATCAAGTACCAAAAGATAAATTAAACGCTAGAATTAATATGATAGTAAAAAAATTTGATATGGAATCATTTGTCCATCAAAAAATTGAAAATCTATCAACCGGACAATATCAAAGAACAAATATTGCACGTGTCTTAATTCATGATCCAAAATATTATATTTTAGATGAAGTAACAAGCGGTTTAGATGTTATTTCTAGTCAAGTAATTCTAGAATTTGTAAAAGAAGAAAGAAATAGAAAGAAATGTATTTTATATTCAACTCATTATATGGAAGAAGCAGAACACATTTGTGACAGAATAATTATGTTAAATAAAGGACAAATAATAGCTAATGGTTCTCCTAAAGAAATAAAGAAAATAACCAATAAAAAAAATCTAAGAGACAGCTTTTTTGCATTGATAGGAAGTGGAACTAATGAATAAAAATAGCATTATAGTTACAATAAAAAAAGAATTACGTTCGATGATTAGAGATAAAAAAACATTCATTACCTTACTAGTTTTTCCTATTTTAATTCCTGTTATGATCTTTTTATACTCATATATATATGATAACCAATCTAAGGAAAAATATTATAATATAGCCATTAATTATAAAACAAATACTACTGAAAAAGCTATTTTAAAAGAATGTAATTTAAAAACAAAATATTACAAAAATCTATCAGATATGAAAGACGCATATAAAAAACAAGTAGTATCTGCATATATAGATTATGATTATAAGAAAAAAGAGTATAAAATTTATACTAACAAAGACTCAGAGGAAGGGATGTATGCTACAAATTACATAACAACCTATCTAGAAACTTATAATAATCAATTAGCAAAATTATATCTAACTGGAGAAGATATAGATACCAAGCAAGTTTATGATAATTTTAAATACAAAATAATAGACTTAGATGGAGAAAACTTTATTTTAAATATGATTTTTTCAATCTCCTTTACTTACATAATTATGGCCATAGTATTAGCCTCTACAAATATGGCTTCATCAGCAACAGCAGTGGAAAAAGAGAATGGAACCTTAGAAACCTTATTAACATTTCCCGTAACAGCAAAAGAGTTAATAATTGGCAAATATCTAGCAACGGTTATATCAAGCATAGTAGCGTCAATGATAGGGCTAATATTAACAGTATCTAGTATCTTAGTAGCTTCTCTAAACTTTAAAGTTTTCAAAGATATATCAATTTCCTTTAGTGTACAATCAATCTTTTTAGGAGTTGTAATTTGCCTAGCAGCTTCATTATTTATATCTGGTTTAGCAATAGCCATAATTTCATTCGCTAAAACATACAAAGAAGCTCAATCATCATCTCAAGTACTAAGTATAATAACAATAATTCCTATGATGATATCCATATTAGGTATAAAAATAACAACAATATATTACTTAATTCCAGTAGCAAATTATGTACAATTATTAATGGATATATTTTCTAGTAAAATAAATTACTTAAATATAATGCTAGTTTTTATATCAACAATATTCTATGTCTATATAGTTATTAATTATATAATTAAACAATATAAATCAGAAAGAGTTTTATTTGGAGAGTAATATGAAGAAAAAGACAATACTAAATATAATGCTAGTTATAATAGTAATTATAGGCTTAATTTTACTTAAACTAGAAAAAAACAATCTATTAAAAAATGATTATTATACATATGTAAATAAAGAAAAACTAGCAAATAAATTAAAAAGAAACGAATACAATATTAGTAGTTTTAGTATAGTACAAGATAAAGTAGATAAACAAACAGATGAAATTATAAATACATTGCTAAAAGAGCATAAGAATGAAAATATGAATATATTATACAATCAGTTAATAAATGATGAAACAAAAAATAGTGATAACAAAGAAATATTTCAATATTTAGAAAAAATAGATTCATCTCAAAATTTAAATGAGTTTATAGCTAATGCTACAGAAATTGAAAATACACTTCAAATAGATATATTTACAAATATTAAAATAGATAATGATATGAAAGATAACCAAAATAATATTGTCTGTTTTTATCCTATTACCTATGATTTTGGTGCAAATAGTGATTATTATATAAATGATGATTATATGTCATATAAAGCTCTTATAAAGCAGTATGGTATAAAACTTTTAAAAGAATATGGTTATTCAAAAGCAAAGTCAAGAATTATATCTAATGATATTACCAATATGTATATTGATATTTCAAAAAAATCTAAGCTTTCATCTAACTTACAAGAAATATCTAATTATTACCATCTAATTTCTCAAGATGAACTTCAAGATATATATAGTAATCTAAATATTCAAGAATATCTAAAAAGCAAAAAAATTCCACTTGATACAAAAATTAGTATTGTAGATATAGGAAATTATAAAGCTATGAATAGTTACCTAAAAGAAGAAAATTTAGACCTTTTAAAAGAAAGTGTCAAATTAAAAATATTAGAAAATTATGCAATTTATTTATCCAAAAACTATGCAAACTTAATCTATGAATTAAATAATAAATTATCTGGTTCTAAAGAAAGTCTAGATACTAAGACTAGAGCTTATAATATTTTAAAAAATGTTTTTAATTATGATATTAATTTAAGTTACAGTCAAAAATATTTAACTTCAAAAGAAAAAAAAGAAATAGAAAATTTAATAAATGATATCTTAATTACATATAACAAGAATATATCTTCATTAAATTGGTTAAGTGCTAAAACAAAAAAAGAAGCTCAGAATAAATTAACTAAAATGAGTATAAATGTTGGAACTATAAAAGAACAAAAAGATAATCCAACAGATTATAAATTAGATGATAATTATAGTCTTATCAAAAATATTCTACTTATAAAAGCTAAACAAAAAAAACATGAAATATATAGGTTAGAACATAATATTGATGAAAATTTATTGCCTGAGTTTACTGTAAATGCCTACTATAATCCAAGTGATAATTCAATTAATTTCCCTACAGCTACTATCAACCTTTTGAACAATAATGATTCATATTATCAAAAACTAGGCTCAATAGGTATGATAATTGCACATGAAATTACCCATGCATTTGATAGTAATGGCTCTAAGTTTGACTCAAATGGAAACTTAGAAAATTGGTGGACAAATGTTGATAAAAAAAATTATAAAAAACTAGAAAAAGAAGTCATAAATTATTATAATAACTATGAAGTTATAGATGGAGAATACATAAATGGTACCAAGACTTTAAATGAAAACATAGCAGATTTAGGGGCAATCTCCTGCATAACTAATTTAGCTACTACTAAAAAGGCTACTAATGAAGAGTTAAGCCAAATGTATAAGTCGTTTGCCAAACTTTGGTATAGTAAATCAACTGATGAATACCAAAAATTACTATTATTAGAAGATAATCATGCTCCAGCAAAATATAGAGTAAATGCCACTTTATCATCAACTAATGCATTTTATAAAGTTTATAAAATAAATATTTTTGATAATATGTACATATCATCTAAGAAGCGTTTAAAGGTATGGTAATAAAATAATAATGTCCTATAATTATAATAAATTTGTTTATAATAACCAGATTTATGTTATTCAACAAATTAAAATATGTTTCTCATTCAATAATGGGAAACTTTTTTTTGCTAGAACCAGTTAGAAATTTATTTTTATATTATAAAAATCTTTAAATTAAAGTTATAAAATGTAAATTATTAATGCAAATAGTTAATTTTTATGTTTAAATTTATCAAATTTTCCAATTTTTTTACAAAATTTACCAAATCTAAAAGGAAATCGAAGATAAACAGCCAATAATATAATTAGAGGAGGTAAAAAATGAAAATAAAAGAAGTGTTAAAAAAAAGAATAAAAATATTATGGGTTATATTAATTTGTATAATATTGTTGGTAATGTGTGCATTTAGCTATCAAGCAGAAGCTGGAACAAATGATTCTACTTTAGTTAGAGAAAAAATTGATGGAATTTATGCGGTGGCCCCACTATCAGATAGAGTGCATTTATATAATTTTGAAATGTATAAAGTAAATAATAAATATTCTTATTGTATAGAAATAGGAAAAAAAGTGACAACAGATATTTATAATTCAACTATGACTGAATCTGAGCAATCTAATATAACAAACATATCAGCCGAAAAATTAAATTATATAAAGTTAATATCTTATTTTGGCTATGGTTATAAAAATCATACTGATAATAAATACTATATGGCAGCTCAAGAACTAATTTGGGAATACTTAAATAATATAGACATAATGTGGACAACTGAACTAAATGTAAATGGTCCAAAGATAGATGTTGAGGCATATAAAAATGAAATATTAAGTCTCATAAATAAATATAATCAACCTTTAACATTTACAAAAGTTAGAACTAAAGTAGAAGAACAATTAAATTATAACTATCCTGATGGTCGGTTAGAATTCTATAAAGTAAAATCAAGTGGTAAGCAAAATGCAGTAATATCACCTAGTGAGTTAAAAATCAACATAAGTAATGATTATACTGGTGGAGATAAAATAATTTTTGAAAAAGAAAAATATTATGATACTAAACCAATATTATATTACTTTGATAATTCACAAGCATTACTATCTCCTGGATATTTTGATAATAGTGATGTAGTATTAGATTTATATATAAATGGTGAGGAATTAAATACTATTCAAATAGATAAAGATACTATGACAAATGTTCCATCTGGACAAGCTACCTTAATAGGAGCTGTTTACAGATTATATGATGAAAAAAATAACTATATTAATAGTATACAGACAAATGAAACAGGTAAAAATAAATTTAGTAACTTGTATCACAAAAAGTATTATTTAATTCAAGATAAGAACAGTAAAGGATATAAATCAAATAAGACAAGATACCAAATAGATCTTAGTTCTACTAATAATTCTATGACATTAGTTGAAGAAGTTATCAAAAGTAATATTGAAATAAATAAATTATATGAGGTAGATGATACCTTAAAAAGAGAGCCAGGTATAACATTTAATATTTATGACAATAATAATAATTTATTTACAAGTGTAAAAACAACAGAAACAGGCCCAGATAAAGTAGTTTTGCCATATGGAAAATATACAATCAAACAAGAAAATACAACTTATGGTTATGATAAAGTAAAGGACATAAAACTATCGGTAGATGAAGAATCTAATATAGAAATTAAATATGACTTAATAAACAAACAATTAAAAAGCCTACTTCATATTACGACATTAAATAAAAATACAAACAAAAATATAGAAGAAGCAAATATAAAGTATAGAATAAAAAATAAAAAAACAAAAAAGTACTTAACATATAAAGATGAATCTGGAAAAACAACTAGTTATTTTTATACAGATTCTAAAGGAGAAATACTTCTACCATTTCAAGTCGGTTATGGAGAATATAGTCTTGAACAAATAACAACACCTAAAAATTATCTTGAAAATGAAAAGACCAAAGATTTTACAATTAATGAAAATACTACCTATTCTTACATCGATGACAAAGTTGTTGTTAATGTTGATTTTTACAATCAACCAATTATAGGTAGAATTAAAATATTAACTCAAGAAGAATTGCTAGACAAAAAAAATGGAATATATAGCCAAAAAACAGATATAAGAAAAAATGTGAAATTAAGTATACAAGATACTGATAAGCTTATAAAGAATTCAACAACTAATTCTAAAGGCTCATTAACATTAGATAATTTAAAATTAGGAACATATTGTATAAAGGATAACGAAATAAACGAAGAACAATGTATAAATTTAACTCCTAAAGATAATAAAAAAGAAGTAGTAGAAGGTTCAGTAGTATTTATAAAAAAATTGAAAACAAGTAATGTTAGTATAATAAATAAAGATGATGATAATAATAAAATAAAAGGAACAATAATAGAAGTTTCTAAAAATAATAAGAATTCAGAAAAAAAAGAGACAGATGAAAATGGTGAAATTACAATAAAGGACTTAGATATTGGAACATATTGTTTTAAAGAAACATCAATTTCCTCAAAGTATATATTAAACGATAATAAAATCTGTTTTGATGTATTGGGAGATGGAAAAGATAAAAAGTTTGAAATAATAAATCAATTGAAATCAGATAATGAAAAGTCAAATGCAGGAATTAAAAAATTAAATATAAATAAAATAATAAAGGTTCCAAATACATTAAGTAACAAATCCATAAGTTTTGTCCCATTAATTATAGGTGGTGTTATTATGGGAGGAATGATATATAACAAGAAAAAAAATAATAATAATAATTAGTATAATAGCATTTTTAGTTCCCACACAACTATCTTATCAAAAAAATGTAAATTTCTCAAAAAATATATTTTTTTCTAAAAATACTTATAGAATAAAGAAAAATAATAATTCTAAAGAAAGAATTTTATTAAAAATCAATATTCCAAAGATTAATTTATTAAAAAATATTTATGAAGTAAATAGTTATCTTAATCATGTTGATAAAAATGTAACAATTCTTCCAGAATCTAAGTTAGGGCAAAAAGGAATAATACTAGCAGCTCATTCAGGAAATAATAGTAATGCCTATTTTAACAACATATCATTATTAAATAAAAATGATTTAATATACATAACACTGCAAAATAATACATATGTTTATGGAGTAAAAAATATTTATTATATAAATAAAACTGGATATATGGAAATTCCTGAGGAATTATCAAATACCTTAATATTAATAACTTGTAGTGTGAAGTATAAAAATAAACAATTAATTGTGGTATCAACATTAATTGACAATAAATAGGTATTTGTAATGAAAAAATATTTGTAAAGTGTTGATCAAAATAATTTACTTATAAAATATAAATTGATATAATTAAAATAGAATGGGGATGATATTATTGAGTTTAATAATAGAAAATATAAAAAAAAGAGCTAAAGAAAACAAAAAAACAATAGTTTTACCAGAAACAATGGATAGAAGAGTATTAGAGGCAACAGATAAAATTTTAAAAGAAGATATTGCTGATATAATACTAATAGGTAATAAAAAAGATATAGAAGAAAAAGCCAAAGATTTAGATATATCAGGAGCTAAAATAATAGAACCTATAGATAACGAACTTACAGCTCAATTAGCAGAAAAATTATATGAAATTAGAAAAGAAAAAGGAATGACTAAAGACAAGGCAAAACAATTATTATTAAGTGATTATATGTACTATGCTTGTATGCTAGTATATGAAGGAAAAGCAGATGGAGCAGTATCAGGAGCTTGTCATTCTACTTCAAATACTTTGAGACCTGCTTTGCAAATATTAAAAACAGCTCCCGGTGTTAGTTTGGTTTCAGCATTTTTCTTAATGGTGGTACCTGACTGTGAATATGGTGCAAATGGAGCCTTTCTTTTTGCTGATTCTGGATTAGAACAAGATCCGGATCCAAATAAATTAGCTACGATAGCAGGAACTTCTGCAGAAAGTTTTGAATTATTACTACAAAAAAAATCAAAAGTAGCAATGTTGTCTCATTCAACAAAAGGTAGTGCAAAACATCCTTTAGTTGATAAAGTAGTAGAAGCTACAAAAATAGCAAAAGAAAAATATCCTGAATACTTAATAGATGGTGAATTACAACTTGATGCTGCAATTGTACCAAGCGTAGCTAAGGAAAAAGTAGAAGAATCAGAAGTTGCTGGAAAGGCTAATGTATTAATTTTTCCAAATCTTGATGCTGGTAATATAGGTTATAAATTAGTTCAAAGATTAGCAAAAGCTGAAGCCTATGGACCAATAACACAAGGAATAGCAAAACCAGTAAATGATTTATCTAGAGGTTGTAGCTCAGATGATATAGTTGGGGTTGTAGCAATAACAGCAGTTCAAGCGAATAAAAGATAAGTGAGGTTAAAAATGAATAAAATAAAATTAGTTCAATATGGATGTGGAAAAATGAGCATCTATACAATGAAATATGCAATTGAACAAGGAATGGAAATAGTAGGAGCATTGGATATAAATCCAAGTGTTATAGGCAAAGATATTGGTGATATAATGAATTCAGATAAGACTGGAATAACTGTTGCTTCTGTAAATGACGCAGAAACTGTTTTAAAAGAAACAAACCCAGATATTTGTATAATTACAACAATGAGTTTAATGAAAGATGTAAAGGATGCATTATTAACATGTGCCAAACTAGGAATAAATGCTATAACAACGTGTGAAGAGGCATTTTATCCTTTTAATTCATCACCAACTTTAACCAAAAATATAGATGAATTAGCGAAAAAGACAAACTGTACAATTACTGGAAGTGGTTACCAAGATGCTTTTTGGGGAAATCTAATATCAACAATAGCAGGTGCAACTCATAATATAACCAAAATAAAAGGTTCATCATCATATAATGTAGAAGATTATGGAATAGCCTTAGCAAAAGCTCATGGAGCAGGATTAACATTGGAAGAATTTGATAATCAAATAGCATCTGTAGATAGAATGACAGATGAAGAGCGAAATTCTTTAATAGAAAGTGGAGACTATCAACCAAGTTATATGTGGAATGTAAATGGTTGGTTATGTGAAAAACTAAACCTAACAGTAATTAACCAAACTCAAAAATGTATTCCTCAAACTTATAAGGAAGATATTACTTCAAATACACTAAATATGACAGTAAAAAAAGGAATGGCAACAGGAATGAGTGCAGTTGTTACAACGACTACAAAAGAAGGAATTACTATTGAAACAGAATGTATAGGTAAAGTTTATGGTAAAGAAGAATTTGATTCCAATAATTGGACAGTATATGGAGAACCAGATACAAATTTAGTTATTGATAGACCAAATACAGTAGAACTAACATGTGCAACTATTATAAATAGAATACCAGATGTATTAAAGGCAAAACCAGGATTTATACCTACCTGCCAAATGGGCGAATTAAAATATGGAACCAAATAGGTTCTTTTTTAATATCAAGTAGTTGAATAAAAATAAAAAACAAGATATAATTATAATTAATAGAAAGCATGTGATAGTATGAATAAAATAGAAAAAAAAGATAAAATAAAATCTAAAAATAATGTATTAAAAAAGTTATCATTACCCCAAGCTTTTTATATAATTTTATCCATAATAGATGTAATAATAATAATATATTCAGCTAGACATAACTATGCTAATTATGCAACAATAAACAAAAAAGAAACTTTTTTTGTAGGTGATGTCAAAGATCTTTTATTTGGCAAGAACTATATCTCGTTAATTGTTACTATCTTCTTTTTTACATACACATTATTATTAAATAAATTTTTATTTCACAAGAAAAATACTAAATTAGGAATTTTAAAATTATTTCTATTAATCTTTCTAATTAATACCACTTTATTTTTCTTGTTTACAGAAAGAATATATTAAGGAGGATAAAGATGAGAAATATATATGATTATACACTTCAAGAATTAGAAGATTATTTCTTAGTGCATAACGAAAAAAAATTTAGGGCTCAGCAAGTATATGAATTCTTATATAAAAAAAGGATAAAGTCATTTGATAGAATGAATAATCTAGGAAAAAAAACTATAGAATTATTAGAAAAAACATGCTCATTTGATAGAATAAAATTAGTATTAAAACAAGAAGATAAAGATGTAAAAAAATATTTGTTTGAATTATTTGATGGTCAACGAATAGAGGCCGTACTTATGCATCATAATTATGGAAATAGTATTTGTGTTTCATCTCAAGTTGGATGTAATATGGGTTGTACCTTTTGTGAAAGTGGCAGATTAAAAAAAATAAGAAACTTAGAAGCTTACGAAATGGTTGAACAATTGTTATATATAGAAGAAGATATAAATTGTAGAATTTCACATGTAGTAGTAATGGGGATTGGAGAGCCATTTGACAATTATGACAATGTAATTAAATTTATCAAAATAATTAATAACCCCAAAGGAATAGATATAGGAGCTAGACATATAACAGTATCTACTTGTGGAATAATAAAGGGAATAGAAAAATTCACTGCTGAAAAAGAACAAGTTAACTTAGCTATAAGCTTACATGCCCCAAATGATGAATTAAGAAAAAAAATAATGCCAATAGCAAAAGCAAATAAACTTACTGATTTAATGGAAAGTATCAAAAAATATATAGAAAGAACTAATAGAAGAGTTACGTTTGAATACATAATGTTATCAGAAGTCAATGATAGTGAGGCTTGTGCTAAAGAATTATCTAATTTATTAAAAGGTATAAATTGCTATGTTAATCTAATACCATATAACGAAACAGAAAATATAGAATATAAAAGAACAAAAAAAGACAAAATATTAAACTTTTATGATATACTAAAAAAGAATAAAATAAATGTCACAATAAGAAAAGAATTTGGTGGGAAAGTAGACGCAGCATGTGGCCAATTAAGAGCAAATAACAATATATAAGGAGGAAAAAATGCAAACATTTTATTTAACTGATACAGGAAAAGTAAGAGAGCATAATGAAGATAGTGTAATAATATTAAACAATTCAAGTAATGAATATATATTAGCCGTAGCCGATGGAATGGGCGGTCATAAGGCTGGTGAAGTTGCTAGTGCCATAGCAATTAATCACTTAACCGAAGAATTTTATCGCCTAGACAAAATAGGGCCTAAAGAAGCTGCCATCTATTGGTTAAGAAACATAGTAACAGAAATAAATAATAAGATATTTGAATATACTAAAGAAAATGAAGACAGTAAAGGAATGGGAACAACCTTAGTTTGTGCAATTAAAACCCAAGATTATCTATTATATGGAAATATAGGAGACAGCTCAGGATTTGTAATAAAAAATAAAAAACTACATAAAGTAACAAAGGATCATACATTAGTTAATCTCTTAGTTTCAACTGGTGAATTAACAGAAGAAGAAGCAAAATATCACCCTAGACGCAATGTTTTAATGCGTGCTTTAGGAGCTAATAATCCAATCGATATAGATATTTTTGATGTTGATCCAAAAATAGATGGTATTTTCCTTTGTAGTGATGGTCTTACTAATATGTTGACAAACGATCAAATAGAAAAAGTTCTTGATAGTCAATTAACTATAGAGGAGCAATTAGAAAAACTAATTAAAAAAGCTAATGCTAGAGGAGGAAATGATAACATAAGTGTTGCTTATTTAAAGAAGGAAAGTGGTGATGTATAATGTTATCAAAAGGTCAAAAAATCAATGATAGATATGAAATTATAAAATCAATTGGTGAAGGTGGAATGGCCAATGTTTATTTAGCACATGATAGCATTTTAGATAGAAAAGTAGCAATAAAAGTATTAAGAGGAGATTTAGAAAACAACGAGAAATTTATAAGAAGATTTCAAAGAGAAGCTAAATCAGTATCAGATTTATCACATCCTAATATAGTTGAAGTATATGATGTAGGTGAAGAAGAAGGACAACATTATATTGTAATGGAATATATAGATGGTAGAACCTTAAAACAATTAATCCAAAAAAGAGGAGCTCTTACAGTAGCAGAAGTTTTAGATATTATGACACAATTGACAGATGGTCTAGCAGCTGCTCATGAAGCTTATATAATTCATAGGGATATAAAACCTCAAAACATCATGATTTTAGATAATGGAATGGTCAAAATAACAGATTTTGGAATAGCTATGACATTAAATGCGACTCAGTTAACTCAAACAAATTCTGTTATGGGTTCCGTTCACTATTTGCCACCAGAACAAGCTTCTGGTCAAACTGCAACAACCAAAAGTGATATATATTCATCTGGAATATTAATGTATGAATTATTAACAGGCTCAGTACCTTTCAAAGGAGATAATGCCGTTGAAATTGCTTTAAAGCAAATGAAAGAAAGAATTCCAAGCATTAGAAAACAAAATCCTCTTATCTCCCAAAGTGTTGAAAACATTGTTTTGAAGGCAACCGCAAAAAATCCTAAAAACAGATATGATAGCATAAAAGACATGCATGATGATTTAGTTCATGCATTAGACCCGGAACGCCAAAATGAAACACGATACAAATATCCATATCCAGAAAGTGAAATGGATGAATCCAAAGAAATACCTATTAAAGAGCCAGAAGAAGAAATATATCAACCCAAAAGTGAAATTGAAAAACCAAAATCGAATGAAAATACTTCAAACAAAGAAAACAAGAAATTAAATATTATAATTTTGATAGCCTTAATTCTGTTTTTAATCTTAATTGGAGCAATATTCTATTTTAATCATAGAAATAATAATGCAACAGTAATAGTGCCAAACGTCTCCAAATTAAAAACTAGTCAAGCCAAAAAGAAACTAAAAGAAAAAGGATTTAAATTTTCTGTTGAAGAAAAAGAAGATGATAAGATAAAAAAAGGATATGTAATCAAAACTAACCCTGATGCTGGTTCAAGCAAGAAAAAAGGAAGTATTATAACAATAATAGAATCATCTGGTCCTAAAAAACTAGCACTAGAAGATTATACAGGCGAAGATGCAACTAGCGTAAAAAAAGAACTACAAGCAAAAGGAATAAAGGTTACCATTACAAAAAAATCAGTTGATAATCCAGCAAATTATGTTGGAAAATATAATCAAATAATAGCACAAGATCCAGAGTTTTTAGAAGATGATGATCAAAAATTAAAAAAAGGTGATAAAGTAACTTTATACATTCCAGATATTTATAAAAATTATCCAAATATGAAAGATGAAGGCTGGACGTTAGCAAAGGCTCAAGAATTTGCAACAAGTTATGGATTAACTTTAAATGTAAAAGATTCAAGTGGAAAGATAATAAATGATTATAGTCAATATTTAGACAAAACAATATCTAATCAAGATAGAACAGGGCAAATAGCTAGTGGTGTTTCATTTGGAGTAACAATAGATGTAGATACAACAACCTATAATTTAACAATAAATTATTACATAAAAGGAACTAAGCAATCAATATCTGATTCAAAAACAGAAAGTCATAAGAATGGGGATAGTGGCAATATATCATGTCCAGGTAAAGGCGGATATATAACAGATACGGATTCTGTAAGTTATGCCATAAATGGTAGTGATACTACAGTAAATTGTTACTACATAGAAGAACAAAAGCAAAATACAAGTACTACTGATTGATAGGGGGAATAATGAAAGGATTAATAATAAAAAATATCAGCAACGATTATTTAATAAAAGCTGAAAATAATTTATATAATTGTAAGCCAAGAGGAAAATTTAGAAAAGATAAAATAATTCCATTAGTAGGAGACAAAGTTGAGTTTAATGAACAAGATAAGTATATTACAAAAATATATCCACGAAAAAACTCACTAATAAGACCATCTGTATCAAATGTTGATCAAGCTTTAATAGTAACAAGTGTAAAGACACCTAATTTTGATACAAATCTTTTAGATAAATTATTAACCATAATATCTTTTAATAATATAGAACCAGTAATCTGTTTTACAAAATTAGATTTATTAGATAATAAAGAACAAAAAGAGATAGAAACTTATATCAATTATTATAATAATTTAGGATATAAAACAGTAACAAATAGTAAAAAAGAAAATTTTTCTAATATATTTGATAACAAAATAACTGTGTTAGCAGGTCAATCTGGTGCTGGAAAAAGTAGTCTTCTAAATTTACTAAATCCAACTTTAAAACTACAAACTAATGAAATATCAAAAGCTTTAAATAGAGGAAAACATACTACAAGACATACTGAACTATACAAACTATTAGGTGGATATATTGCAGATACTCCCGGTTTTTCTCAAGTAGATTTTAGAAAAATGACAAAATATGATATAAGAGATAATATGAAAGAAATGTTTGATAACCTGCATGAATGCAAATATAGAGATTGTATGCACATAAAAGAAGATGGTTGCAAAGTAAAACAACTACTTGCTGAAGGAACTATTTTAAAGTCAAGATACAATAATTATAAATTATTTATAAGTAGTGTAGATGAAAGGAGTTTTAGATGAAAATATCAACCTCAATTCTTGATTCAGATAATAGAGTTACAGCAATAGAAGCATTGAATTCAAGTTCAACTGACTATATTCATATTGATGTAATGGATGGCATTTTTGTACCAAATCAACAAATGAATACTTTAGAAGAGATATCAGAAATAAATAATGTTTCCCAAAAAAAGTTAGATATTCATTTAATGGTAAGTAATCCACTAGAATATATAAAAAAATTACATTTAGAAAAAAAGAATATAGAATATGTAACCTTTCATATAGAATCACAGTCTGATATAAGAAAAGTTATAAGTCTGATAAAAAAATTAAATTATAAAGTTGGAATTGCTTTAAAACCAAATACAGATATAAATAAACTTATTCCATTTTTAAAAGAAATAGATTTAATATTAATATTAAGTGTAGAACCAGGACATGGTGGTCAAAAATTCATTGCTACCACCTCAAAAAAAATAGAAAATCTATCAAAAATAATAAAAGAAAAAAAGTACCCTATAAAAATAGAGGTAGACGGAGGGATAAATAACATAACAATAAAGAAAATTCAATTATCAGATATAGCAGTGGCCGGTTCATATATAATAAAAAGTAATAACTACGAACAAAGTATTCAAAGTTTATTAAAATAAAAAAATAACTTTATTTGATTGAAAATATTCTTCCTCAATCAAATTAAAAGTTATTTTTATTATGCAGCATTCTTTAATGTTCTTATTTCTCTAGCACTTAGTCTAACTTTAATAACATTACCTTTTTCATCTTTTACTTTAACTTGTTGCAAGTTAACTTTTTGACTTTTTTTAGTAACTTTTAAACAGTTAGGTCTATTATTAGCTTTATTAGTTTTTTTACTTGATAAATTCTTAGCCATTTTAATCCCTCCTCAAAATATCGCATATTAACTTTATCATAAAACATGAATTAAGTCAAATGTTTTACCCCCAAAGTTGTAAGAATATATGATTATTCTGTGATAATGTCTTAAGTGTTATTCCACGAAATTGTCTCACCTG
>ERZ827512.1502-NODE-1502-length-22601-cov-4.450368_pt1 | contig 22601 bp, 17 predicted proteins | sample MGYA00519916_ERZ827512 | MGnify/ENA primary metagenome ERZ827512 (study PRJEB31778, sample SAMEA3449335) | human gut metagenome | biome: human gut; feature: human-associated habitat; material: faeces | place: United Kingdom | collected 2010/2012 ... | reverse complement strand
GGCCCCGACCGGACAGACCACAAACGCTACAGGTTCTTGACACCCATCGCGCGCATGGCGTTCAGGATGGCGATGATCGCCACGCCTACGTCGCCGAACACGGCAAGCCACATGTTGGCGATGCCCGGCGCTGCCAGCACCAGAATCAGCAACTTAATGCCCAGCGCAAAGATGATGTTCTGCCAAACAATCGACATGGTCTTGCGCGCCACGCGGATCGCGCGGGAGATGTTGGACGGTTTGTCGTCCATGAGCACCACGTCGGCGGCCTCAATCGCGGCGTCGGAACCCATAGCGCCCATGGCAATGCCAACGTCTGCGCGGGTGAGCACGGGCGCATCGTTGATGCCGTCGCCGACAAAGGCGAGCTTGCCCTTGCCCGATTCGGCTGCCAGCAGCGCTTCAACACGCTCGACCTTGTCGCCCGGCAGCAGCTGCGCGTGGAACTCGTCGAGCCCCAGCCGCTTGGCCACCGCAGCAGCCACTTCCTCGCGGTCGCCCGTGAGCATGACGGTGCGCTTGACGCCGGCGGCGTGCAGGTCGCGGATCGTCTGCTCTGCATCGGCCTTTATGGTGTCGGCAATTACAATGTGGCCGGCATAGATGCCATCGACTAGCACGTGGAGGATGGTGCCGACGACCTCGCAATCGGGCGCTTCGACTCCGGCCGCGGCGAGCATCTTTGCGTTGCCAACGACGACGTGCTTGCCGTCGATGGTTGCCGTCACGCCGTGGCCCGCGTCGTTGGCGGAGTTGCTAACGCGCTTGGGGTCGACCTCGCCCTGGTAGGCGACACGTACGGACTGCGCGATGGGGTGATCGGAGAACGACTCAGCAAGGGCTGCGACTTCTAGCAACGACTGCTCGGTATAGCCGGCCTCGGGGTGTACCGCGACCACCGAGAACGTGCCGTTGGTGAGGGTGCCCGTCTTGTCAAAGACGACGGTGTCCACGTCGGCGAGCGTCTCGAGGTAGTTAGAACCCTTGATGAGAACGCCCAGCTTGGACGCGCCGCCGATGCCGCCAAAGAAGCTGAGCGGGACGCTGATCACCAACGCGCACGGGCAGCTGACGACCAGGAAAGTCAGGCCGCGCAGGATCCAGTCGGACCAGGCGCCGGTGATTAGGCCGCCGCCGAGCGCGAGCACCGCGGCCGCGCCGGTGACGGCGGGCGTGTAGACGCGGGCAAAGCGCGTGATGAAGTTCTCGGTACGCGCCTTCTTTTCGCTGGCGTTTTCTACGAGCTCCAGGACGCGCGCGACAGTGGACTCGCCAAATGGCTTGGTGGTGCGCACGTGGATGAGCCCCGTCATGTTGATGCAGCCGCTGATGATATCGTCGCCGGACTTGGCGGGGCGGGGGACTGACTCGCCCGTGAGCGCGGCGGTGTCGAGTTGCGTCTCGCCCTCGACGATGACGCCGTCGATGGGCACGCGCTCACCGGGCTTGACCACGATCACGGTGCCGACCGCGATGTCATCGGGGAAGACCTGCTCGAGTGTGCCGTCGGGCTGCTCGACGTTAGCGTAGTCGGGCGCGATGTCCATCATGGCACTGATCGACTTGCGGCTCTTGCCCACGGCGTACGCCTGGAACAGCTCGCCGACCTGGTAGAACAGCATGACGGCGGCGCCTTCGGCCATGTGCGGGTCGGTATCGGGGAAGAGCACCATGGCAAACGCGCCGATGGTCGCGACTGCCATAAGGAAACTCTCGTCGAAGGCCTTGCCGCGGCGGATGTTATTGAATGCCTTTTGCAGCACGTCGTAGCCGGCAATCAAAAACGGTATGAGGAACAGCATAAAGCTGGCGTAGATGTCGCCCGGGGTACCGAATGCGGCGGTGAGGGTGCCGAACTCATCGAGGGCGTACACCACGGCAAAAATGCCCAGCGCTACCAGGATGCGGTTGCGCTTATGCTCGAGTGACTCTTTCTTCTTGCGCTTCTTCTTTTTCTTCTTGGGGTCGGCGGTGGCCATGACTCGTATCCTCCCATTTGAATGTATGAACACTCGCTCATATAATTTCGCGAGCAAAGGCCGCTGCAATCGCGGCCTTGCAGGTTGGCGTAAACCTGGGCTAGAGAATGATCTCGCAGTCCGGCTCGGCGTCGGCCGTAAACTCTACAACGCGGTTGAGCACCTCGTCGAACTCAGCATCATCGGCCTCGAGCGTCAGCTTCTGGGTCATAAAGTTGACGGACACGGATTTGACGCCCTCGAGCTTGGCCAGCTCGTCCTGAAGCTCACGCGCGCAGTTGGCGCAGTCGATCTCGTCGAGTTTAAACTGCTTTTTCATGGTGGGTCCCTTTCTCTGTATTTGCGGCTTGGGTGCAGGCCGCGCTGGTACCGTGGTTGGTCGCTATTCGCAGATGTGGCTCATGCCTTGGTTGAGCATGGTGTAGACGTGGTCGTCGGCGAGCGAGTAGAGGATATTGCGCCCGTCGCGGCGGAATTTGACCAGGTGCGACTGCTTGAGTGTGCGCAGCTGGTGCGACACCGCGGACTGCGAGGTTTCGGTCGCTTCGGCGATGTCTGCCACGCAGAGCTCGCGGCCCATGAGGGCGTAAAGGATCTTGATGCGCGTGGTGTCGCTGAAGACCTTGAACAGGTCGGCGAGGTCATAGAGAAGCTCCTCGTCGGGAAGGTCCTCGGGCGAGCAGGTGGTGGGGATCGCGGGTTCGGTGGCCTCGATGTCGAGTTTCGTTTCATCAACGCGGATGCTCATTGCAATATCCTTTCATATGAACATGCGCTCATATAATTTACTTTCGATTATATGAGTGCATGTTCATATGTCAATACAATTTGCGTTAATTTCGATGACTGCTTGCCGCCTCTGCGATTTTCTGTGGGTTGGGAGACATCGACGCAATGCTCGCCAACATATTTCGAGATGTTCGGCTAGCATGCTAAGAAAGCCACCTTGAGAAGCATTAGAACTGTTCATATTTGTACTTTATCGTGTCAAATACCGCGAGAATCAGTTCTTCCTCTACGGGAGTTCCTGCAGAATCAGTTTTATCTAAAGTTATATTGAGCATTGCTGCAGCCAATCTGGCACATCGGTGGCCGAATAAGTCGAAAAATGTAGGTGGACATCCGCAGAGATCGCCTTTAGAAGAGCGAATTCTCAATTAGATCAATAATCGTGTCGACTTCCGTGCGGTTTTCATCGATTTTTGCGGACATGTCGCATTCCCAAGGCCCATTGATTTCCTCAGCAAGGGCCCCGACGTGTTGCATGTCGTCGGGTTCGGGCACATCGTTGATGCTCGGGTCATCAGCTTGCGGATATTGGCTTGCAATTTCGCGCTTGGCGGCCTCTTCTTCTTTGAGTGTCTCCAGGATGCGGCGACCGTATTCGAAGTAGCGCCGCAAGACAAATTGACGAAGATTTTCTTGCAGGATGGCGAAGTTATCCGGGAGTCGACCGGGCCAGATCTTCTCGCGAATGCGAATCGCTTCCATGACCCGCCTAAAAGCGGACTGCTTGAAAAAGGAATGACGACTAACTGTGATAACGGCATATCCCATGTTTCGCAGCGTGTTTCGGCGTTCCTCGTCAATTGATTGCTGCTCGGGCTCGTCGTGGTAAAAGCCGTTGTATTCGATATCGGTCATCGAATTTTCGAGCAGCGCGTCGAGGTAGAAAACCGTCCGTCGCGTTAGGGCGGCGTATCTTTTGGGGACTGGAATCGGATAATCCGTTTTGATGGTACGTATGGCTAAGCCACCCATTGACTTGGGCATTGTCAGCATCATGACAAACGCCGTTTCGAGTGGAGAGCGACAGCCTCCGCGTACATAAGAAAGTGCCTTAAGGGCTTTATTGGATCCACGATACCCCGATGCCTTTGAAAAGAAGGCTCTGAGCTCTTCAACGCTGGTTAGGGCTGGGCGCTCGCGATATTGAGTTTCGTCGGACGTTTCAAGCGCGTAGGAGCCGCAGATTTCAAAGTAATACTCAACGAGCTCAGTAAGGTTGAGGTCGGCTGTTGCTTCTAACGCGCACAGCTTGATATCGACGATGTAGACGTTCGGCACGAGTTCTAGGTAGCTTTCTGCATCAAACGTATAGCGCGAGCAGTGGCAGATGCAGCCCTTACGGTGCCTTTTGGCATTATTGGAAAACGTCAGCACATGGATGCTTTCAGAATCGACATTCTTTCTGTTGAGCCATGCTCGCGCCGCTTCCAGGTCGGACGTGGTCGGCGCAGACACCCTGATCTTTTCCATAGGTAAGGGATCGATCGCGTAGCTTGCGAGCGAGTTGGCTGTTTGGTATACAGCGCGTGCCGTGGTATGTGACAGAACGATTCCCATACGCGCATGATGGCATAGCAGACGCCACATACGCTCGAAACTTCGGGCAACGGTATTGGGGCGCGGCTTATCTTCTGCAAACGGTGGGCTTTTGAGCTGTCGTATCGAGGGAGCAGCTTCGGCTGGGGAGGTTTCTGCCAGCTGCGCCTTTTTTGGTGAACTTTAGTTGCGAATTCGTAGCCTCTAAGCGTTTTTGCTGACCGTCCAGATGCCTCACCAACATAATTTGAGTTATTCGGCCTTATCCTAAATGAATGGTGCGATCGCAACGTCTTATTCGAATTGATTCAGGTAGATTAATGGGGCTTGGTTGCGAAATTAAGGCGACTACAGCGCTCGATTGCGGTTCGAGGGGCCTTGACTAGTGGTTCAGCTGGCCGAACAACTCGAAAAATGTAGGTGAGCAACCTGTCGACTGTGTGAAGCACGCGTATTTGCTCGTTTTGATGAAAACTAGGGTGCAGCCATAAGGCTGCGCCCTAGTTTACTGCGTGTCGGTGTGCCCAGACGGATTGCGCTGTGCCTGGCAGGCGCTCCCGCAGATGGATCGGTTATTTCGCGAATAGGTTCTTGAGGTTGAACTCGGCCTGAACCGTGCGGAGCATGAGGTCGGTGTCGTCGAGGCCCAGGTGCTGCTCGTTGGCGTCGGCGGCGAGGGTGCCACGGCGGCGCGCCCAGTTCTCGAGCGCGGCGGGCGCGGACTCGCGGGGGAGCGAGCGGACGTCGGCATCCAGGCTGCGGCAGATCTGGCGCGAGTCGATGACGATGATCTTGCCGGCGCGGCGTGCCTCGGCGTAACCGTCCAGGTGGATCTTGAACCAACTGTCTTCGAACGCGGCGTTATGCGCCATGTACGGGTACTTCTTCATAAGTTTGAGCAGCTGCTTCTGCAGTTCCTTGTTCTCGCGGAATGGTTTTTTGCCGTCGATGTCGTCCCAGGTAATGTGATGGATGTTCGATAGCGGCACATCCTCGCCGCGGTAGATGTCGGGCAGGCCGCAGTAGTGTGCCTCGGCGTCATGCGGGACGGCGTCGCTGGTGAGCTCCATGATCTCCCAGCCCACGTTGATGATATAGCCGCGCTCGGGTGCACGGCCGGTGGTCTCGATGTCGATACCGAGCACGGTGCCCTGGATGGGCTTGCGGGCGTAGGCCACGCCGAGCGCGTCGCGGTCGCCGCGGATTTCGCGCATAACGGACGCGGCGGTGCGCTTTTGCATCTTGCCGATGGCGGCGCAGGTGTCGGCATCGGACAGGCCGCGCGAAAGCGTCGCGGGCGTCACGTTGCGCAGGCGTGCCTCGCCAATCTGGTCGCACAGGTCGCGGTTGCGGTCAGCCAGGTCGCGCACGGTGGCAAAGTCGAAGCTGGGGTCGCCCTCGGCGGTAAAGTACTCGGTTTCGAGCACCTTAAGGGCTTCTTCGCCCTTCTGGCGCTCGGACTCCATGGCGCCGTGATCGCCATAGATAAACATGGGAATAAACGGCTGGCGCTCGTATTCGAGTGCTTGTGAAACGTTCATATAACTGCTCCTTGGACGGGCCGCACCGCGCGGCTCGGGTTCATTGAGATGTGGCGAGATGATAGTTTACCATGGGCAACTATTGGCATCGCGCCTAGGACAACTACAATACCCTAGTTGACCGCTAGGACTTTTACAATGCTGCCGAAAGACATGAAAGGTTCCATCCGTCATGGATTTGCTGATTGATATTCTGCTCGACGCCGGCAAGGACACGCTCTCGCTGGCGCCGTTTTTGTTGGTGACGTATCTTGCTCTCGAGACACTTGAGCACGTTGCGGGCGACCGCGTCAACGGCGCTATCAAGCGCGCCGGCGCTGCGGGTCCCGTGGCTGGCTCGCTGCTGGGCATTGTGCCGCAGTGCGGATTTTCGGCCATGGCGGCCACGCTGTATGCCGGTCGCGTCGTGACCTTGGGCACGTTGGTGGCGGTGTTCCTTTCGACCTCCGATGAGATGCTGCCGCTGTTGCTCGCAGAGCAGGTGCCCGTGCAGACCATGGCGATGCTTTTGGCTTCGAAGGCACTGATCGCGCTGGTCACGGGCTTTATCGTGGACGCGGCTATCCGCGGCCTTCGTCGTAATGCCCGCGCGCATGCGGCGATTCGCCGTACCGTGCTGGGGACCGCTGCCAATCCGGCTCATGTGAACTGCGCGCACGACGACCATACCGGGGGCGACATCATTGATGAAGTGGCCGAGGCGGGCGTGAGCGCCGACCACATCCACGAGTTGTGCGAGCGCGACCATTGCGGTTGCGATGATGATGAAGATGAACACGAGCGCGACCACGGACACAGCCATGACCACGGTCACTCCCACGAAGGTGCGCCCGTCCTGTCGATTATCCGCAGCGCGATCTCGCACACCGTGCAGGTTTCGGTTTTTATTTTCCTGGTGACGCTGATTCTAGTTGCCGTGCTCGAGACCTTCGGCGAGTCCGCGATCGAGCAGTTCCTGCGTGGCAACGAGACGCTCGCCGTCTTGGGCTCGGCACTCGTCGGCCTGATCCCCAACTGCTCGGCCAGCGTGGTCATTACGCAGCTGTACCTGGAGGGCGCGCTACAGCTGGCGCCGATGCTCGCCGGCACGCTCATTTCCGCCGGCGTGGGCTATCTTGTCCTGTTCCGCACCAACCGCAGCGCTCGTGAAAACGCCGTGTTCCTGGTCATGATGTACGTCATCGGCGCCGGCTGGGGCCTTATCCTATCCGCCTTCGGCCTCTAAGTAGGCCTAACAAAACGGGCTTCAAATAGCCATGCTCGGCGCCTGCACAATGCGGCGACGCATGGCATTTTGAAGCCCCTTTTTTGTTGAGCCATGGATTTTGAGCGCTCACACCGCCCAAAGCAAAAAGCAGATTTCCGGGCACGTCCCAAAAATCTACCTTGGTTAGCGCAGCAGCTCGGTGAGGTTTCGCTTAAAACGAGCGCGGTCTTCGCTGGTAAATGCCGCCGGTCCGCGAGTGCGTCCGCCGGCGCGGCGCACCTTCTTTTCCTCGTGGCGAATAAACAGTTGCATGTCGATGGTCGCCTTGTCGTAGACGCGCCCGCGCACACCGATTGCGGCGGCATCGCGGCCGAGCACCATGCTCGCCAAGCCAATGTCCTGCGTCACGACTACGTCGCCCGCCTGCAGGCGTTCGACAATGGCAAAGTCGGCGCTGTCGGCGCCCACGCTCACATCGAGCGTCGTGACCCAAAAGCCGCGTCGCGCGTGCTCGGCATCACGCGGGTCGTCGCGGCGAATGTGCCGTTCCAGGTTTTGCGTGCTGTTGCCGGCGATAACAACGGCGACGCCCGCCCGCCGCGCGCAATCAATCGACTCGCGCGTGACCGGGCAGGCGTCGGCATCAATAAAGAGCGTTCGCGGCATCTAGTGCACCAGTTTGCCAAATTGAATAGCGCGAACAATCAGCGTAACGCCAAACACCAGCAGCGCGGCGCCGCTAAAGATAACGAGCATCTTGGCCGACCACAGCGGATAGATAAACACGAACATGCCGGCGATGATGGAGAGTGCGCCGCTCAGGATAGCGAGGGCGCGGTTGGACGAAAGCTCGGACTCCAGAATGGACATGACACCTTCGACAATCCAGCCAAAGCCGGCCACGATAACCACCATCGTGGTGAGCGTCGCGGTCGAGAAGGCCTGGTTGCGCAGGATTATGACGCCGCCCAAGATAATGAGTAGGTTGGAGATGATGCTCGTCACGCGCCAGCCGGTGGGCAGCAGCGGCTCAAAAATGGCAGTGAACAGCCTAATGGCAGCAGTGATTACAAAGTAAAAACCCAGGACAGTCGTCAAAAAGACGAGGGACTTGGCGGGTGCAAAAAGCAGCGCGATACCAGCAATGAGCGCCAAGACGCCCGTGATGGCGTAAATCCAGCGCACAGCCTTGACGGCCTTGCCTGCCATGCTTTTCTCGTCAAATCCAAACTGGCTCGATTTTTGGTCATCATTCTTAAAGATGCCCATAATGTCTCCTTTCCGTGCGGTGCACGTCGCGTTCATTGCTCTCCGTGCGGCGTACGCCAAAAGTGCTGCAACAAGTATCGCCCAAGGGCGCCGATGCATGGGGCGGGAAGGACGAATTGCCGCCCCACATTCCCGAATTGTTACTTTTGTTCCCGCTCCAGTGAGGATTAATCAACAATTGTAGAACATTACGCCGCTGTATGTAATTGCCTAGGTTTTAGGTTAGATTCTCCTAAGAACAATTGCCCGAAATTGGGGGTCCCTATGAACGAAACAGTTCCCGCGGCGCCGTCGAGCGCGGAGTCGATGGCAAAGCAGGGTTGCGAAAAGCTCGGCTTGGACGCGTTTGATGCGTTGGTTCGCCGCGCCCGCACGTGCCGTCGCTTTGATGAGTCCATGCGCGTGCCGCGCGAGTTTTTGCTCGAGCTGGCGGAGTTGGCGCACCTGGCCCCTTGTGGCGCCAATGCTCAGCGTCTGCGTTTTCATGTGGTGAGCGGTGCAGAGGACTGCGCGCGCGTATTTGATGAGCTTGCGTGGGCCGGCGCGCTTAAGGATTGGCTGGGTCCTGCCGAGGGCGAACGCCCGACCGGCTACATCGCGATTTTGGCCGAGCGCGCCGTTCCGGGTAAGCCCGCTGCTCCCATTACCGAGGTCGACACGGGCATTGCCGCGCAGACGATGATGTTCGCCGCCCGCAGCGCCACGCCCGAGGTGGCAGCCTGCATGTTCAAGGCCTTTACGCCCCGCGCGATCGATGCCATGGGGCTCGATAACGACAAGTATGAGCTCAAGCTGATCATGGCGTTTGGCGTTCCGGCCGAGACTCAGGTGGTCGATGCGATCGATTCCAACCCCGACGGCTCAATTAATTACTGGCGTGACGAGGCGCAGGTGCACCACGTGCCCAAGCGTCCGCTTGCCGACGTGCTGGTGTAGCTGAGCGTCGCCGCGGTGTGATCCGGCGGTGAACCACCACAAAGGTACCTGTCCCCTTTGTGGTGGTACGAGAGGAGGACATGTGGCCGATCTGTATTTGGTGCGGCATGGGCAGACTGAGCTCAATGTGCAGAGCATTTTGCAGGGCTGGCACGATTCGCCGCTTACGGCGCGCGGGCGTCAGCAGGCGCTGGCGACGCGCGCGGCGTTTGAGGCGTGCGGCGTGGCCTTTGACCATGTGTATTCCTCCCCGTTGGGCCGGGCGCGGCGTACGGCTGAGCTAATTGCTGGTGAGGGCCGCTCGATAGAGCTGGTCGATGACCTGCGCGAGTGGCATTTGGGCTCGCTGGAGGGTACATCAAATCGCGAGATGCCGCCGCAGCCCTGGGGCGATTATCCGGTGGCCTTTGGCGGCGAGTCGGAAGTGCAGCTTCAGTCGCGCATGGTCGCGGCGCTGTCCCGCATCATGGCCAGGCCGCAGCACGACTGCGTGCTGGCGGTTTCCCACGGCTCAGCCTGCCAGGAGTTTCTTGAGTATGTGACTGGCGAGGGAGAACTACCCGACAACGGTGCCGTGCTTCATTTTGGCTATTGCGACGGGGCGTTTTCGCTCTTGGGTTGGTAACGAACGAAAGGACCCCTATGAATAAAGATCTGTATCTGGTCCGTCATGGACAGACGATATTCAACCTTAAGCGTATTATTCAGGGCTGGAGTGACTCGCCGCTTACGCAGTTGGGATGCGACCAGGCGGCGCGTGCCGGCATGTTTTTGCGTGCGCGCGGCATTGAGCCCGATCATGCCTACACCTCCACACTTCATCGCACCGAGCAGACTATCGCCAACCTGTGGCCGGGCTTGGCGTACGAGCGTCTGGACGGACTGCGCGAGTGGTTCTTTGGCGACTTTGAGGCCGAGCGCGTGATGCTTATGCCCGAGCGCCCGTGGCGCGATTTCTATCGTCAGTTTGGCGGCGAGGGCCAGATGCAGGTGCGCGAGCGCATGGTGGCGACGCTGACCGAGCTTATGCAGCGTCCGGACCATGCGTGCGTGCTCGCGGTAAGTCATGGCTCGGCTATCAAGGAGTTTATGGATCACGTGAAGGGCGCGGCGGCAGACGAGCGCGACCGTGTGCCGGGCAACTGCTCGGTGCTGCACTTTGCGTTTGACGACGAATCCGACACGTTTGAGCTGATTGAGATTTTTACGCAGGAGGATTACGCACGCGAGCTGGGCCTTGAACCGCTTGTGGCTACTGCAGGTCCGCAGCGCGGATAACGCGAGCGTGGCGGCTCGGGTCGCCGGCATAACTTCTCGACGCAAAAGGGGCGGAGATGCATGTACCTGCTGCATCTCCGCCTCCTGTTTGTTGAGCTGCCGATTTTTGTGCTGGGCGGTCTGGTCTTGCTAGAACCGCGCGACCTGGTGCGTGAGCAAACCCGTCGGAACTCGCGGCGCGCCGCTGGCGACCTGCGCGGCGGGGAAGAGCACGGCAACGGTAAAGTTGAACGGCTCCTTGCCGGTGTACGTTCCGGCGGAACGGGCCTCATCGGCCAGCAGCTGCGACGCCCCGGTCAGCGCGGCAGCGTAGGCGGGGTCGTCGGCCAGTGCCGGCTCCGGTGCTTGGTCGAGCATAGCGCGGATGGCCCCGACGGCGTCCTCGCGCTTGACCTCCCACGCGCGGTGCGTAATGCCCGCGGGGTCGGTGACGGCGTAGAGCGACGCGCCCTCTTTGGCGGCGCCCAGGATGATATCCATGACGGGCGAGGCCTCGTAGGCGAGCGACACGGGGCGCGGCTGCACCTTGAGCTCGGCGATCGCGCGCGCGGCGGCGGCCACGTCGGCGCTGGCATCGCCCTTGCCGCCCGCAAGTACACTCGTCGGGCAGATCGCCACGACACCCGTCACACGTCCCGGCTCGCCCGAGCATTCGTACACGTAATACGCCGCACCCGGGTCCTTGAGCATCAGACCATCGGCAATGGCTCCGCGCAGAGCATCGTTGCCGCTCAGGATGCTGCCCATTGCAGGCAGCGCCTCGAGCACGCGGTCCTGAGCCGGGCGGATGCAGGGAAACGGAAGTGCTTTCATGGGCGGTCCTAACGCACGAGTCGGTTTGTTCGCGGCTTATTATGCCCCAACTTGGCCGCTCGCGTCCCAGAGCACGTTATCGGCGAGCGCGATTAGCACCTGCTGACAACGAACGATATCGGCGTGGGGCACATATTCGTTGGGCTTGTGCGCGAGCGCGAGCGACCCGGGACCGTAGCTCATGCAATTGCGGTTACCTGTCTTGCCGGCAATGACGGCGGTGTCGGTGTAGCCGGTAAAGAAGCCGACGGTCGTGTCCACGTCCGTCACGTCATCGGCGGCACGCATGAGCGCTGCTAGAAGGGGAGAATTCGGGTCGCGCTCGATGGCGGGGCGGTCGCCCGTCACGGTGTAGCTGCCATGGCAACCGGGAACGGCGGCTTCGGCGACGGCGATGGCCTGCTCTACCATGCGCGTCGCGGCGGCCGTATCGGTCGGCGGGGTCAGACGCATGTCGACCCAGACTTTGGCGCGGTCGGGCACGACATAGGGGCGATATCCGCCCTCGATTTGGCCAAACGTGATGGTCGAAGGCCCCAGCTCATCGTGCGCGGGCAGCGCCATAAACGCGCGACGGAGCGAACACACGACCTCGGCTATGGCGGCGACGGCATCCGCGCCCTTCCATGGCTGGCTCGCATGCGCCGTCACGCCAGTCATTTCAATTTCGAACCACGTACGCCCCTTGTGCGCTACCTGGATCTGTCCGTCGGTGGGCTCGGTGTCCAGCACCCATTCACGCGAGCCGACCCAGCCGGCATCGATAGCTGCCTCTGAACCACGCATAAAGTCTTCCTCGTCGACCGAGCAGATGAGTGAAAAGCCGCGGTGGGGCAGCTCGCCTTCTGCCGCCACGCGCTCGAGCGTATGGACCAGTGCGGCAATGGCGCAGGCCAGGCCACCCTTCATATCGCAGGCACCACGGCCGTAGAGTTTATCGTTGCGCACGATCGCTCCGAGTGGCGGAATGTCCGCGTCCCAGCCATCGCCCAAGGTGACGGTATCCAAATGGCAGATGTAGACGAGCCGTGTCTCGTCGCTTTGGCCCGGCACGGTGACCATTAGATTGCGGCGTCCGGGGAGTACTTCGTGCTCTGCAATCTGCACGGCATCGAGTACCGGATAGCTCAGCTGCGCCAACCGTTCCTCAACCAACGCTTTGATATAGCGCTCAATCTCGTCCTCATACGCACCCGGGTCTGAACTGTCGATCCGCACGAGCCCTTGCGTAAGCCGCCAAGCAAAATCTGTATCAACCATAGGCACCTCACAGATAGTTAGGTCAACATACAGATTGTATGCCAAGAAGCGGCTCAGTGCATTTAATGGAGCGCTCACAAAAATGGGGGCGCCTCTCGTGCGAAAGGCGCCCCCGCGGGCATTCAATGTCAGCGACGGGCAGGCCACATGGGGAACTGCCCGTCAGGTCAGTCGGCGCTACTTGATCACGCGCACGCGATACATCGACGGAATCTGCTTGAGCGCCTCGATGGTGCTGCTGTCTAGGTGTTCGTCGGTGTCGAACATGGTGTAGGCGTTCTCGCCGGCGGACTCGTTGGTCATACGCTGCACGTTGGCGTTGTCCTTGGCCAGGATGGCCGTGATCTGGCCGATCATGTTGGGCACGTTGGCATGCAGGCAGGCAATGCGGCTTGCAGCGCGCGCCTTGCCCATGCTGCAGGCGGGGTAGTTGACGCTGTGTGCGATGTTGCCGTTCTCCAGGTAATCCTTGAGCTCGCTGATGGCCATGTCGGCGCAGTTGGCCTCGGCCTCGCCGGTGCCGGCGCCCGAGTGCGTGGTGATAAACGTATTGGGCATCTTGACCGTCTTGGGCGTGGCGAAGTCGCAGCTAAACCAGCTGAGCTTGCCCTCGCGCAGGGCGGCGTCGACGGCGTCCTCGTCAATGATGGTTTCGCGCGCGTAGTTGATGAGCACGGCGTCCGGTGCCAGCAGGTTAATCTGTTCGGTGCTGATCATGCCGATGGTGTCGGCCTTGCTGGGCACGTGCACGGTGAGGTAGTCGCAGCCGCGGCAGAGATCCTCGAGCGTGCCCACGCGCTGCACCTCGCGGCTCAGCACCCACGCGTGCTCGACGGAAATGAACGGGTCGTAGCCGTAAACGTCCATGCCCAGATCGACGCAGGCGTTGGCAACCTTGGAGCCCACGTTGCCCAGGCCGATGACACCGATGCGCTTGCCCTTGAGCTCGCGGCCCACAAAGGCCTTCTTGGCCTTTTCGGCATCGACCTGAATCTCGGGGTCGTCGGCGTTGTCACGCACCCAGTTCATTGATTGCACCACGCCGCGGCTCGAGAGCACCAGCATGCCTAGGACGAGCTCCTTAACGGCGTTGCTGTTGGCGCCGGGGGAGTTAAAGACGACGACGCCCTTCTTGGCGTACTCCTCGACGGGGATGTTGTTGACGCCGGCGCCGCAGCGGGCGATGGCGCGGATGCCCTCGGGCAGCTCGTAGCCGTGCAGGTCGGTCGAGCGCATCAGAATGGCGTCGGCCTCTTCGGCGGTGCTCACAAACTCGTAGCCCTCACCAAACTCGACCTTGCCGTCCTTGGTAATGTCATCGATGGTTTTAATCTTGCGCATGGAAAACTCCTTAGCAGGTTTTGATCTATACAGGGTGGTCTGAGATGGCTGATCGGCCCGCGCGTTGCGGGCTAGTTAGATCGCGGGCTCAAACTAAGCTGCGCTTCGAAGTCCTTCATGTACGAGGCCAGTGCCTGCACATCTTCCATGGTTACGGCGTTGTAGACGCTAGCGCGCATGCCGCCCACCAGGCGATGGCCCTTGACGTTTTGAATCTGGTGCTCTGCCGCGCCTGCGACAAAGGCCGCGTCGAGTTCGGCGTCGCCGGTGCGGAAGGTGACGTTGGCGATGGAGCGGCTGTCGGCCTGCGTGGTGCTATGGAACAGCTCGCTGTGCTCGAGCAGCTCATAGAGCAGGTTGGCCTTGGCCCAGTTACGCTCGGCCATGGCTGCAAGTCCGCCGGTTTGCTCAACCCAATGGAACACCTTGCCGCATACGTAGATGCCAAAGGTGTTGGGCGTGTTGAGCATGGAGCCCTTGGCGGCCTGGGTCTTAAGGTCCATGTACTGCGGCGTCTGCGCAAAGGCGGGGCCGTCGGCGATGAGGTCGTCGCGCACGATGACCACGGTCACGCCCGCGGCACCGGCGTTTTTCTGCGCGCCGGCGTAAATGAGCCCGTAGCGCTCAACGTCGAGCGGCTGCGACAGAAAGCAGCTCGAGACATCGGCGACCAGCGGTACGTCGCCGCAGTTGGGCAGCTCGTGGTACATGGTGCCAAAGATGGTGTTGTTCTGGCAGATGTAGACGTAGTCGAGCCCGTCGCCTGCGGCCTCGGCGGCAATGCGCGCGTTGATGTCGGCCATGGTGGGTATGCGGTCGAAATTGGTGTCCTCGGAGCTCGCGAGCAGTACGGCCTCGCCGTACTTGGCGGCCTCCTTGTATGCCTTGTTGGCAAAGTTGCCGGTCACGATGTAGCCGGCGCGGCCGCGGCGCATGAGGTTCATGGGGATGCCCGCAAACTGCAGCGTGGCGCCGCCCTGCAAAAACAGGACGCGGTAGTTGTCGGGGATGCTTAGCAGGCGACGCAGGGTTGCCTCGGCGTCGTCGATGATCTGCTGGTACATGCTAGATCGATGGCTCATCTCGAGCACGGACATGCCGCAACCGCGGTAGTCCATCATCTCGTCGGCGATCTCGGCGAGCACGCTTGTAGGCAGCGCGGCCGGGCCAGCTGAGAAGTTGTGCACACGTGCCATCTTCTAGTCTCCCTCGTAGTCGTTTGAACGTTCGGGATACTTTAGCACAGTGGAGCGCCAGGCGCGACCGCATCACGGTAAAACTCGACTGCGCCGCTATGATTTACAGGATGGTTACATGGGGGAGGGCTTATCTCGAGGCCCGCATCCGATCCGCCTCGGCCTTCGCTTGTTTCCAGGGGCGCACACGACCGTTGGTGAGGTCGTCATAACCATGAGCGATGGTACGTTGAATGTGATCTTCGCGTTCCTGAATGGTAGTTAGCGCGCGCGTCTGATCAGAAATAGGCTTTACGACAGGCATATGAAACTCCTTACATAGAATCATATGTAGAACTCTATGTTGAGTGTAGCGGAGGGTGGCGTTGGGCGTGTGCGTGCCTGCATTCGTAAGCGCGGTTGTCTGGCAAGTGTGATTTGGGGCGACCTCGTTAAAGTTTCTAAGCTGCGAAAATGACCGTTAACCGGATTAAATTTTGTTGCTCAACATTTGAAACTCTGGGCGTGGTAACTTTTTTACCAACAGGTATGATTATTGTCATGTGCGCCGCGCCTGCCTGCCGGGTTGCGGCGTACTTGTGACAGCCTTTGACACCCTTGGAGCGTGTACTGTGGATGTAACCACAAAAAGCGTTCGGGGGGGGGGTGCTCACCCGCGAGCAATTCCTCCCGCATGAGATGCGCATCGTCGCTGCCCTTCGTATGCAGGGCGCAAGCGACGAGCAGGTCATTGTACGCGTAAAGAGCGAGAACCTCTTTCAATATCCCACGGAGCGCATGGTCGCCAACCGCGCAACCGTGTGCCTTCGCCGCCTTGACGCCATGGTGCCCACGGACGCCGTATGCGCCGCGCGCGGCATCGACCCCAAAACCGCCGTCGAGGCTGCGTCATCCCTAACCAGGCTCATGGCATCCGGCACTCCCACGCAGGCGGACCAGGCCATCTTCTACAGCATGATCTGCCGCTACGATATCGTGCGCGAGCTCGTGCTCGTCGAGGTAGGGGAGCGCCTACAAAACTTCGATTATGCCTTTACGGCGGTTGACCTCAACGCCTTTATGACACGCTTTACCACGGAGTATCCGGACGCGGCCCGCTGGACTGAGGCCACGGTCAAGCGCATTAAGGGCTCGCTCCGCCAGACGCTCCGCCATGCCGGCCTTATCGGCGAGGGCCAGGGCCCGGAGTCCGAGCGCCTGTCACCACTCTTCCTCGATTCCGATGTCGAGCGAGCCTTGGTTCAGCTGGGCGAGCAGTCGCTTATCGCGGCCCTTACCGGCAGGGCGGTGATGTAGCGTGGCTCCCGTCAAAAGCGCCGTCGACCCTGTTGTCACCCCGGCGACCGATCTCGCCACCAATATTGGCATCCATTCCCGCAAGAGCGTCGTTGCGGCGCATGCCCGCTCCGAGCGTGCCTGTCAGGAATTTGAGCGCCGTGCGCAGCTTCTGCGCGAGTGCCTGTGCAGCGAGGACTTTTTGGCCAACAAGGGCATAGGCAATGAGATCGGCTTTCACACCTTTTGCTATGACCCCGCGCTGGAGTTTGAGGCGCGTGCATTATTTGGCACCCTTTCACGCGATGCCGAGGCCGACAAGCTTCCGTGCGCGCTCAAGGTCGTGAACCTTTACGACGCCGTGCTGGCAATTCTCGAAAAGCGCCGTGTCCTCAAGGCTATCCCGCACCAAGAGGAGCGCCGCGGTACCCAGCGCGTGCTCGAGGACGTGGCCAAGTTCGCTTCGCCCGAGAAAGTCGCCGCGTACATCCTTGAGCAGACCGAGCCGCACATGCCCGGAGACGTCATCCTTCTCACCGGCGCGGGCGAGGTTTTCCCGTTCTTTCGCATACACACGCTTCTCCACTGCATGCTTGCGGATTTTGATGAGGTGCCTGTGGTCGCCGCCTATCCGGGCAGTTTCAACGGCTCTTCTTTCCAGCTCTTTAACCGTCTGCCGGCCGACAACTACTACCGCGCCATCGATATCTCGTAAGCACGGCTCCCCGCAGACAAGGCACTGCCGCCGGCAACAACCCTTTGCCATACGTTCCCAAACCCAAAGGAGCACCCATGGACAACACGATCATTCGCGACCTCTTTGCAAAAGACATCAACCGCTCCATCAACGGCGTGGTCAAGGTCCAGGATTCAAAAGATGGGTCCATCCGCCAGGAGCTTGACGAGTACGTGGTGACGCGCGAGCTGCAAGGGCACCTTGCCACGTTCTTCAAGGCATACGGCGATGCCATCGATGTGCCCACCGACAAGATCGGCGTGTGGATCAGTGGCTTCTTCGGTTCCGGTAAATCGCACTTCCTCAAGATGCTGAGCTACCTGCTCGAGAATCGCCAGATCGGTGGCATGAGCGCCATTCGCTACTTTGACGGCAAAATCGTCGACCCCATGGTCGCGGCTGTCATGGAGCGCGCGTGCTCGGTGCCCACGCAGGCCATCCTCTTTAACATCGATAGCAAGGCGGGCCAGTGGAAGCAGGGTGATACGGCTCCCACGGCGCTGCTTCGCGGCTTTGAGCGCATGTTCTACGAGGCGCGCGGCTTCTACGGCGAGGACCTCAAGCTTGCAAAGCTCGAGGACTACATCGATTCCCTGGGCAAGACCCAGGAGTTCCGCGAGGCCTTTGAGCGCGTGAACGGCGAGTCTTGGCTCCAGACCCGCGATACCTACAGCTACTTTGAGGACGACGTCGTCGAGGTGCTGCAGAGCGTGCTCGGCATGAGCGAAAAGGCCGCATGGAACTGGCTCGAGGGTTCTGAGGACGAGGTTTTGGCCCCTGATGTCTTTGCCAAAAAGGTCAAGGACTACGTAGACGCTCAGGCAGCGGCCCGCGGCGGCAACTTCCGTTTGCTCTTTATGGTCGACGAGGTGGGTCAGTTTATTACAAACGACAAGGACCCAAGCCTTATGCTGAGCCTTCAGACCATCGTCGAGGAGCTGGGTGCCGCCTGCGGTGGCCGCGTGTGGGTGATGGTTACGAGCCAGGAGGCCATCGACAACCTGAGCCTGCCCGTGGGCAACGACTTTTCAAAGATCCAGGGCCGCTTCAATACCCGCCTTTCGCTCTCCAGCTCCAGCGTGGACGAGGTCATCCAGCGCCGTGTGCTCGAGAAGACCGCGCCGGCGGCCGATATGCTTGCACAGGTCTACGAGCAAGACGCCGCCGTGCTTAAAAACAACTTTACCTTTGAGGGTGGCTCGCGCTCCGACCTTGCCGGCTACGCCAACTCCAAGGATTTTGTGGCCAGCTACCCGTTTGTGGGCTACCAGTTTAAGCTCCTGCCCGACGTGATGACCGAGGTGCGCAAGCACGGTGTCAAGGCCAAGCACATGTCAACGGGCGAGCGCTCCATGCTGAGCGCGTTCCAGGAGAGCGCTCAGGTCATCCAGTATGACCAGACCGGTGCACTCGTGCCGTTCTGGTGCTTCTTCGACACTATCTCCAAAGACCTTGAGCACGGCATCAACCAGGTGGTCGACCGCGCGGTCCGTGCGGCCGAGGACGCAAAGGGCCTTGAACCCTACGACGTTCAGGTGCTCAAGCTCCTGTACCTGATTCGTTACATCGGCTACGTTAAGGCCACGGTCGAGAACATCTCCATCTTCATGATCGACGGCCTCGACGTGGACATGCGCGCCCTCAAGGACCGCGTCAAGGAGTCCCTTGCCCGCCTGGAGCGCGAGAACTACGTGGCATGCCAGGGCGATGCCTATAGCTTCCTCACCGACGAGGAGCAGGAGATAGCGCAGGAGATCGCACGCACTCCGGTCGATAACGCGCAGGTGATCGAGTCTATCAAAAAGCGCCTGTTCGACAGCATCTACACCGCGCGTAAACTCAACCGCGGGGCCAACGACTTTCCTTTTGACCGCTATGTGGACGGCTCAATCCACGGTGCCAGCATGGGCGGCATGGAGCTTTGCGTGGCGACTATGGCGAGCGATCTGGGCCGTGCGGACGATACCGAGCTGGCCTTGGCTTCTTCGGGCAAAGCCATCGTGGCTTTGAGCGACGAGGCGGATTATTGGGAGACGCTCGTCAACGCCGCCAAGATCCGCAAGTACGCCAAGACGCGAAATCTCCAGGAGCTTCAGCCGAGTACGCGCCAGATCGTCGAGTCCAAGATGCGCGAGGCAGCCTATAACGAGAAAGAGGCCGATGTCCTTTTGAGCGAGGCCGTACTCCATGCACGTTGCGCGGTCAACGGCCGCATAATTGAGGTCCGCGCGGCCAAACCCGCTCAGGTCTTTGAGCAAGTGCTGGCGCAGCTGTGCGATGTGGTCTTTGAAAAGGCCGACTATATCGGCGCGCCGGTCACGAGCGATTCCGATATCCGCTCCACTCTGGCGGGCAACGTTCAAGCGGGGCTCGCTGACATGGACGCGGGCAACACGCGTGCGCTCAAGGAGGTCGAGGACTACCTCAAAGTTCAGCACCAGCGCCACCTGGATACCGCTATGGGCGATATCCAGCGCAGGTACCAGCAAAAGCCCTATGGCTGGCGCGAGGTTGACATCGCAAATGTGGTGGCGCAGCTTGTAGTGGAGCAGCGCGCGCAGGTGCTGTTTGGCGGTCAGACGGTTCAAGCTAACGACAGCCGCATGGTGTCGCTCCTGCGTAAGGATGCCGATAAGGCCCAGGTGCGTTTGCGCGTGCGCATGAGCGACCGGTTGCTGCGCGCCACGGGCGAGCTTATGCGTGACCTGTTTGATCTCAAGACCGTGCCCTCCAACGAGGATAAGCTCGTGGCCGAGCTCAAGGAGCGCCTTGAGGGCTTGCGTGAGGTGTGCGTCGCCATGGCACGCGACTACTACACGGGTATCAAGCCGGCCTACCCGTATCCCGGTGAGGACGAGTGCGAGAAGATGCGCTCGGAGGTGGTCGACGTTCTTAAGGACCAGAGCGATTCCGAGGCGTTCTTGACCACGTTCACCAAGCACGAGGACCGCCTGCTCGATGCCAAGGAAGACTTTGACAAGGTGGTTGAGTTCTTCGAGTCCAACCAACGAACAGCGTTTGACCACGCCAAGGATTTCTTGAGCCGCACCGAGGGCATCGAGTATGCCTCCGATGACATTCCCAACGCGGTGGAGAACGTGGCAAAGGTACGCGAGATCCTCAAAGACCCAAAGCCCTACGGCCGCATTAAAGACCTTCAGCCGTTGATGGCACCCGTCAAGGAAGACATCAAAAAGCACCTGGGCATTCGCCGCAACGAGTTCTTGTGTCGTATCGAAAACGACCTGCAGGATTTGCGGAAGCAGGCCGAGAGCCAAGAAGGTTTTGTCAAGCAGGCCAAGGATGCCATCGCGGACGCCAACACCAGGTATGAGTCGTTCAAGAACCGCGCCCATGGCGTCCAGAGCCTCAACGAGCTTAACGCCCTCGCGGCAAACTGGGAAAACTGGATCGTTGCTGCAACCAACAAGATATACGACGCCGTGGATGAGGCCCGCATGCGAATGGACAACGAGCGCCGCACCACCGAGGTCACGAGTACGGGTGAGGTGGTCAAGAAGATCTCCAACAAGGGCGCCGCATCGTCTGCGCCCGTGCCCGCGTCTAAGCCCCAGCGCAAGATCAAGACCGTGCGCCGCGCCGATTTGGCCAAGCCGAGTCGCCTCTTGTCCGCAGAGGACGTGGAGCGCTACGTGGACGACCTGCGCTCTCGCCTTATGCAGGAGCTCGCTGCAAACGACGAGATTCGTATCAACTAACTCGCGGAGCCACCGGTGCCAAAGCGAGCACCGGTGGTTTATGGCGTTTAGAAAGGCTCATCAACCATGAACGATTCTGCTCTTAAGAGCTTCTGCACCTGGGCCCGTACAGAGCTCATCAAAGGCGTGGAGGCACAGATGGTGCGCTACGGCGTCACCGAACCTGTACCTTCGCCCGTTGGGTCCGAGACCGTCAACGGCCTGCCCCTAAGTCCTGCTGAGGTTGTGCAGCGTGACGAGCTGCTGCGCATACAGACAGAGGTGGGTCACGAGGCGCTGCGCGACCGAGCGGCCTACACCTGGTTCAACCGCATCGTGGCCATTCGCTTTATGGATGCACGCGGATGGCTCCCCAGCCGTATGCGCATGCTGAGTCGTGCGGACGGCAGCCATGGCAGCGAGGCCGTGGAGAACGCACTGGACGTGGAGATAGCGACGGCCGATACCGATCGCATAGCCGAGCTCAAGATGGCGGGCTTGGATGAACCGCTGTGGCGCTACCTGTTTATGGCTCAGTGCGAGGAGCTTGCCGATTGCCTGCCGGGCGTCTTTGAACGCGTGGGCGGTGCCATGGAGCTGCTGTTGCCCCAGGGCCTCATGATGTCCGACGGCGTGGTGGGCAAACTCAACACCATTCTCGCTGACGAGGACTGGCGCAAGGGCGTGACCGTTCTGGGCTGGATGTATCAGTACTACAACGCTGACGTTAAAGACGAGTTCTTCAAGGCAAAACGCAAAGCAGCGGCGGCGGACATCGCGCCCGCCACGCAGCTCTTCACCCCCGAGTGGATCGTGCGCTATATGGTCCAGAACTCGCTCGGCCGTCTGTGGATGCTCAACAACCCGGGGAGTTCGCTGCGCGAGCGCATGGAGTATTACATCGAGCCTGATACTGAGCACGAGGACTTCATCCGCATTTCGAGCCCCGAGGAGATAACCCTCTGCGACCCCGCATGTGGCTCGGGCCATATCCTGGTCTATGCGTTTGAGCTGCTCTTTGCCGTGTACGAGGAGCGCGGCTACCGCGAGCGCGAGATCCCGGAGCTCATCCTGACCAAAAACCTCGCTGGCATGGAGATCGACCCCCGTGCGGCTCAGATCGCGGAGCTGGCGCTTGCCATGTGCGCCCGCGAGCACGATCGTCGCTTCTTTAGGCGTGGCGTTCGCGCCGACGTTGCCGTGCTCTCGAGCATCCCGCTAGGGGAGGACGAGCTGCCGGGTAACAAGAAGCTCGCCGAGGAGCTGAGTCATTTGGGCGAGATCGGTTCGCTGCTCAATCCCTCAGAGGACGAGATCGACGAGCTCAAGGCTGCCGCCGCGAGTTGTTCCGATGACCTTTTTGCCGCTACGGCCAAAACTAAGCTCGAAAGCGCTGCCGCCATCTGCGAGAAGCTGTCCCGTCGTTTTACCTGCACCGTTGCGAATCCTCCGTATATGGGCAGCAGCAGCTTTAATCCATTCATGAGCAAGTGGATCAAGAAGAACTACCCCGACGTGAAGAGCGACCTCTGCACGTGCTTTATCGAGCGCGGTTTTAACCTTGTCGAGGATAAGGGCTACGCCGCAATGGTTACCATGCAGAGTTGGATGTTCCTGGGCAGCTTTGAGAAGATGCGCTCTTCGATTATCGAGGGCAAGACGATTGTCTCGATGGCTCATCTCGGCCCCCGCGCATTTGACGCCATCGGCGGCGAGGTCGTCAAGGACCTCGTCGCCTACGCGCGCA
>ERZ827512.1501-NODE-1501-length-22606-cov-15.956100_pt1 | contig 22606 bp, 19 predicted proteins | sample MGYA00519916_ERZ827512 | MGnify/ENA primary metagenome ERZ827512 (study PRJEB31778, sample SAMEA3449335) | human gut metagenome | biome: human gut; feature: human-associated habitat; material: faeces | place: United Kingdom | collected 2010/2012 ... | reverse complement strand
TGAGAAAAGAATTTATTGCAGATGTATCACATGAATTAAAAACACCAATTACATCTATTATGGGATATGCAGACACATTATTAGAAGAAGAGTATGACAAAGAAACTCAAAGCAAGTTTTTAAATGTTATTGCATCAGAAGCAAGAAGAATGGCTAAATTGGTAACAGATTTATTAACACTTTCAAGAAATGATAGTAATAGAAATGTGGTAAGACCTGAACAATTTGACTTAGGGGAATTAGTAAAAAAATGCCAGGACAAGCTTGCAATTGAAATAAAAAAGAAGAATCATGAAGTAAAAAGCTTTGTAACAGCTGATGTTCCACCAGTTTATGCAGATAAGGATGATATAGAAAGAGTAGTTTTAAATATATTAACAAATAGCATAAAATACACAAAAGATGGTGGAGAAATCAAGATATATGTAGGATTTGTATATAATGATGCATATATAAAAGTTTTTGATAATGGTATAGGAATTCCAGAAGAAGACTTGAATAGAATATTCGAAAGATTTTATAGAGTGGACAAGGCTCGTAGTAGAGAAATGGGCGGAACTGGTTTAGGACTTTCAATAGCAAAAGACCTTCTTGATAGAAATGGTGGAAGTATTGATATAAAAAGTGAAGTTGGAAAAGGAACAGAAGTAGTAATAAAAGTTCCAACTAAAGCAAAACAAGAAAAAATGAATTAGATTTATCAAGAGCAGTTGAAAAAAAGTCTAAAATAAGATATAATATGGAAAACATAAGATTAATAAAAAGAAAGAGGAATAAATAATGAAATCAACTTTAAGAGAAATTATAGAGTGGCTAGTCTGCATTATAGTTGCAGTTGCTTTAGCCTTATTAGTAAGATATTATATAGGAACACCAACAATAGTACAACAAAGTTCAATGTTCCCTACACTAAAAGAAAATGAAAGATTATGGCTAAATAGATGGGGAAGAACTACAAAAAAACTTCCAGAAAGAGGAGATATCATTACATTTGAAGCACCAAGTGTAACAAAAGTATCAAAAGAAAATATAGACTTGAAAAATCCAGTAGCCATATATAATAATGAACCTCAAACTATGTTGGCAAAATTTTCATATTATGTATTAGAAAGTGGAAAAAGAAGCTATATAAAAAGGGTAATAGGAATACCAGGAGATTATGTAGAAATAAAAAATGGCGCAGTATATATTAATGGAGAAAAGTTACAAGAAGATTATTTACAACCAGGAGTAGTTACAGACATGATACAAGGGAACAGTGAAGAAAGTTACTTTAACAATTTCACAGTTCCAGATGATTGTGTATTTGCAATGGGAGATAACAGACCAGGAAGCACAGACTGTAGATCATTTGGATGTATACCATTAGAAAAAATTGAAGGAAAAGTATTATTTAGATTTTGGCCATTTTCAAAATTTGGAGGAGTAAAATAAGTTTTGTTTGAGAAAATATTAGGAAATGAAAGAAACAAAGAAATATTAGAAAAAGCAATAAAATTAAATAAGACATCACATAGCTATCTTTTTTGGGGAACAGAAGGAATTGGAAAAAAATTAATAGCAAAAGAAGTAGCTAAGAGAATATTATGTTTAGAGAAAAATATGCAAGACTGTAAGTGTAAATCTTGTATTGAATTTGACTCAGATAATAATCCTGATTTCCAATTGATAGAAGCTACTGATGGAAAAATAAAAATTGAGCAAATAAGAGAAATGCAAAGAAAAATTGCAGAAAAACCGATAATATCATCTCAAAAAGTATATTTGATAGATGATGCAGACACAATGACAGTAGAAGCTCAGAACTGTTTATTAAAAACACTAGAAGAGCCACCAGAATATATTACAATAATATTAATTTGTTCAAATGAAGACACTATGCTAAGCACAATAAAATCAAGATGTACAAGAATGCATTTTGAACCAATAGAAAAAGAAAAAGTAAAACAATTTATACATGCTAATTATCCAGACATTGAAATGAGTGACAAAATAATTGAATTAGCTCAAGGAAGTATTGGAAAAGCAATAAGATTAAATGGAAACAAAGATGTATATGAAAATATAGAAAAAATATTATTAAGTATGCAAACAAAAGATATAATAGATATAATACAAATGTCAGAAGGAATATATAAATCTAAAGAAGATATAAAATCAATATTAGAATATATAAATGTAATGCTTTTAGAACTAAGCAGACAAAATAAAAAATATATAAACTGTATAGAAATTGTAGAAGATACAAAGAAAAGACTAAAAGCAAACAGTAATTATGATATGTGCATTGATAATTTATTATTTAATATGAAATCTATCATAGCAAATTAGAAAGGACAATTAAATGAAAAGAATAATAGGGGTTAGATTTAAAAGATTAGGAAAAATATATTTTTTTGATCCAAAATGGTTAGAAGTAAAAAAAGGTGAAAATGTAATAGTAGAAACAACACAAGGAGAAGAAATAGCAGAAGTAGTTGTACCAAACAGAATGATAGAAGAAGAAAAAGTAGTAGTGCCATTAAAAAAGGTAATTAGACTTGCATCTGCAAGAGATTTAAAACATGCAGAAGAATGCAGAAAAAAAGAAAAAGAAGCATTTGAAGTATGTAATAAAAAAATCAAAGAACATAATTTAAATATGACATTAACAGATGTTGAATATAAATTTGACAATAGTAAAATTTTATTTTATTTCACAGCAGATGGAAGAGTAGACTTCAGAGAATTAGTAAAAGATTTAGCATCAATTTACAAAACAAGAATAGAATTAAGACAAATTGGAGTTAGAGATGAAGTAAAAAGAATTGGTGGAAATGGAGTCTGTGGTAGAGAATTATGTTGTTGTTCATTTTTAAGTGATTTTGAAACAGTATCAATAAAAATGGCAAAAGAACAAAATATATCATTAAATCCATCAAAAATTTCAGGAAATTGTGGAAGATTAATGTGTTGCCTAAAATATGAACAAGAAGTTTATGAAGAAAAATTAAAAAAATTACCAAACATTGGAGCAATAGTAAAAACACCAGATGGAAAAGGTGAAGTAGAAGGACTTGAAACATTAAAAGAAATAGTAAAAGTAAAAATTAAAGATGGTGAAATCTTTAAAATAAAAAAATATGATGCAAAAGATATTACTGTTTTAAAAGATGTAGCAAAAGAACAATCAGATAAAGAAGAAAAAGAGTATCAAAAAGAACTTAAAGAATTGGAAAAATTAGAAAAAGAAGATTCTAAAATAAGAAATAATAATTAAAAAAGCGAAGGGTGGTGAGATAAATGGCATATAGAATTCAATGTGATAAATGTATAAGCTGTGGAGCTTGTGCAGCAGCATGTCCAGTAGGATGTATATCACAAGGAGATACTTGTTTTGTAATAGATGAATCAGCTTGCATAAGCTGTGGAACATGTGCAGGTGTTTGTCCAGTAGAAGCACCACAAGAAGTTAATGAATAATTGTTAAATTGGTACCGAGGATTTTTGAAAAATGTCAAAAAATCTCGGTACCAATTTATTATATTTCGAATACAATATATAGGGGGATGGAAATGTATTGTAGGAGATGTTGCAGAGGAATACCAAAAGGTGAAATAACAATAGAAGAATTTAATGAAAAAATGAAACAAGGAGCAATAGCAATAGATGTAAGAAGCCCTCAAGAATATAAAGAAGGGCATATACCAGGAGCGATAAACATTCCAGAATATGAAATAAGAAAAAGAATACAAGAAGAAATGCCAAAAAAGAACCAAGTAATATTAGTATATTGTGGATATGGCGGAAGAAGTAGAAATGTATGTTATGAAATGAGAAGAATGGGATATAATAATGTATTTAATCTGTATGGAGGAATAAATGCATTATAAAAAATGTTATAAAAATACAATAATTGAATATAAATAAAAAGAGGAGGGATATTATGAACATAATAAAAGGAGTGATAATATCACTAATAACAACAATGATCTTTTTATTTATATTCTCTATTGTATTAACATACACAAATGTGAGTGAGAGTTTTACAACACCAGTAATAATTGTAATTACAGCAATCAGCATATTAATAGGAAGCTCAATTGGAAACTTTAAAGCAAGTAGAAATGGGTTATTAAATGGAGCAATAATAGGAGGAATATATCTATTAAGCTTGTATGTGTTATCTGGACTTATTTATCAAAACTTTGGATTAACAATGACATCAATAATAGTTATTATATCAGGAATGATATGTGGAATGTTCGGAGGTATTATAGGAGTAAACAAGGTTTAAAAAAATATGCAAAAAACAGTTGATATTTTTGGAAAAATAGGGTAAAATCTATACAGGCAAAAGGAGGCAAGTATGATAACATTAGAAGACGTAAAGAAAAATGAAGAAGTAGAGGCATTTGTTAGAGCTTCTCAAAAGCAATTAGAAGCACTAGGATATACTGAACATTCTTATAGGCATATAGGAATTGTATCTAAAAGAACAGAAGAAATACTTCGAAAACTAGGCTATGATGAAAGAACTATAGAATTAGGAAAAATTGCTGGATATTTACATGATATAGGAAACTGTGTAAATAGAGTAGACCATGCTCATACAGGAGCAATATTGGCATATAACATCTTAAAAGAAATGGGAATGTCAGCAGAAGAAAGAACAGAAATCATGATGGCAATAGGAAATCATGATGAAAACACAGGAACAGCAGTAAGCAACATATCAGCAGCATTGATATTAGCAGACAAATCAGATGTTCATAGAGATAGAGTAGTAAACACAAACATGTCAACATTTGATATTCATGATAGAGTAAATTATGCAGTTACAGATGCAAATCTAGAAGTCAACGAAAAGACAAGAACGGTAACATTGAATTTAACTATAGACACACAAATATGTCCTGTGTTAGATTATTTCCAAATATTTATGGATAGAACAATGATGAGCAAATATGCAGCAAAATTTTTGCATATATGGTTTGAATTGGTAATCAATGGAACAAAATTACTATAATTAGGAAGGAATGGTAACAAAAAATGAAAAAAGTAAAAATAATAACGATAATATTAGCAATTGTACTAGTATCATTAGCCGCATTTGGTGGAGTATATATCCAAACGCAAAATAGAATGGAAGACAAAGTAAAAGAATACTCATTAGGAAGAGAACTAAACGGAGAAAGAGTAGTAGAAATAAAAGTAACAGATGGAAGCACAGAAGGAAAAACAAAACCATCAGATGAAGAATTAACAGTAGAAAATTATGAAACTGTAAAGAAAACAGTAGAAAATAGGCTAAAAGATTTAGGAGCTCAAGATTATACAATCTCTTTAGATAAAGAAAATGGAACAATAAGAGTAGAACTTCCAGAAGACAGCAATACAGACACATATGTATATTATTTAACTACATCAGGAAAAGTTGAAATGAAAGAAAAAGATACTGAAAATGTATTATTAAATGATTCTATGATAAAAAAAGCACAATATACTTATACATCAAATGCTGATGGAGCATATCAAGTTTATTTAGAATTAATATTAACTAAAGATGGACAAGCAAAATTAGATGAAGTAAAAAATGATTATGCTGTATTAGCAACAGAAGTTAGTGAAGCAGAATCAAAAAATAATACAACATCAGACAATACAACAACAGAATCATCAACAGATGAGAACAACACAACAACAAATACTACAACAGAAGGAACAGAAACTCAAGAAAGTGAAGAAACTAAAAAAATAGCATCACTAACAATTGCAGGAACATCATATGATATTGAAAAATATGAGAAAAATAAAATAACAGTAAAAATAGGTTCACAAACAAGCAATACAACAACAGTAAACAACAGTATAGCAAAAGCAGCAGAACTTTCAATGTTAATAAATGCAGGAAAATATCCAATAGATTATGAAGTAGATGTTAATAGATATGTAGAATCAGACATAGATCAACAACAATTAATCTATTTTGTAGCAGGAGTTGCAGTAATATTAGTTATAATATTTATAATAGCAACAATTAAATATAAAGGAAAAGGATTACTTGCAAGTATATCTTTTATAGGATTTATTGCTTTAACATCACTATTGTTAAGATATACAAATGTTATAATCTCAATAGAAGGAATAGGAGCTATATTATTAACAATAATAATAAACTTAAAATTAAACCAAATGATATTAAGCAAAACTAAAACAATGGATGTTGTATCTGAAGCAACAAAAGCATCATATAAAGAATTATTTACAAGCATAATTCCAATAATGATAATAACAATTGTATTCTGCTTCTCTGGTTGGACAAGCTTAAGTAGTTTTGGAATGATAATGTTCTGGGGATTAGTATTAATTGCAGTATACAATATAGTTGTAACAAAAACATTATTAAAATTGAAAGAAAGCAAATAGGAGGCAACAGATGAAACAAAAAAATATAAGAATTATAATTACTGCTATAGAAGCATTAGTTATACTTGCTGGAATAGTAGTTATAAATATAATGGGATTTAACAAAGAATTAAGATTTTCACAAAGCCAAAGTATTGATATATATATTGAACAAGAAGTAGATAAAGACAAAGTAAAAACCATTGTAAATGATGTATTAGGCAGTGAAAATAACCTGGTTCAAACTGTAGAGATTTATAAAGACATGGTTACAATAAGAGCAAAAGAAATTACAGATGAACAAAAAGACAACATAGTAAGCAAACTAAAAGAAAATTACGAATTTGAACAAACTGCAGAAAATACTACAGTAAAGACAGTACCTGCAACAAGAATTAGAGATATGTATAAAAGATATATTATACCATTTACAATTTCAGGAGTTTTGGTATTAATATATATGGCAATAAGATATTTCAAAAAAGGAATATGGAAAGTTCTTGCAAGAACAATATGTATGCCAATATTAGGAGAATTATTTTTACTTGCAATTATTGCAATAACAAGAATTCCAGTTGGAAGATTTATTCCTGTTCTTGTAATAGGAATGTACATCGCTAGTATAATGGGTGTAGTAAGAGAAAATGAAAAATAAGAGGAGAGGCTATTTTAGGGAGACTTAAAATAGCTTTTCTTAGTTAGAAAGGAGAAATGAAATGGAAGCAAGAAAAGATTATATAGGATGGGATGAATATTTTATGGCGATAGCTAAATTATCAGCAATGAGAAGTAAAGATCCAAGTACACAAGTTGGAGCATGTATTGTAAGCAATGATAATAGGATTTTATCAATAGGATATAATGGTGCACCAAATGGATATAATGATGAACGATTTCCTTGGGGAAGAGATGGAGATAATTTGAATACAAAATATCCATATGTTTGTCACTCAGAGATGAATGCAATTTTGAACTATAGAGGAAGCAAAAAGGATTTAGAAGATGCTAAAATATATGTAGATTTATTTCCTTGCAATGAATGTGCAAAAATTATTATTCAATCAGGAATAAAAGAGGTTGTTTATTTGGATGATAAATATAAAGATAGTGAGAATAATATTGCTTCTCGTAAGTTATTTGATGAGTGCGGTGTTACATACAAGAAATTAGATTTGGGCGGAAAAAAGGAGATAAAGATAGAACTGTAATAATAGTGCAGGTTAATAGTAAAAAGGTTTTATTCAATGTTAGGGTGAAAAACTTTAAAAGTTTTCTGCCCTAATTTTTGCTTTAAAATAACAAAAAATTATACAATAATTGTAAAAAACTCTTGCTAAATAGAGCAAGATATGTTATATTAATAATGTACTTGAATTTAGTACAAAACAACTTAGTGTTTACACAAAATAAATTTTTGATTTTTTCAGTAATTTTATTCAATGAAACAATCATTATTTAAAAAATTTTATAAGAGAATGGAGAGTGATGCCTATGCTCCTTTATTAAGTGCACCCTAAAGAAAAAATGCACAAAAGATTGCTAAAAATAAAAAAAGACGATATAATGGAAGGAGAGATAGGATGGTTTTTAATTTAGAAAGAAATCCAGAACTAAAGATGAAAAGTGATATAATATTTAAAGCATTCTTTAGTAGAAAAGAAAACGAAGGCTTTTTACAAGAATTTTTGGAGACAATATTAAAGAAAAGAATAAAAATAAAGATGGTAGGGCATGATGTAAGTTTGGATAAACTAGAAAAAGATCAGAAATTTGGAATACTAGATTTAGGAGTAGAACTAGAAAATGGTGAATACATAAATATAGAAATCCAATTAAGAGATTATCACAATATAGAAGAAAGAACTACATTTTATGCAAGTAAAAAAATATCAGAACAAATGAAATCAGGAGAAGGCTATAATAATTTGAAACCAGTAATTATAATAGCAATATTAGATTATGAATTTATAGAGTTGCCAGAATATGTTACAGAAACAGTAAGAGTGGCAGCAGAGCATAGGGGCTATGAACTAAATAATAGTGTAAAATATTATTATATAGAGTTAAGTAAGTTTAGAAAACAAAATCCGGATATGACAAATCCGCTGAATCAGTGGCTTTGTTTTCTGGACATGGAAAGGGGGGACTTGTTAGAAATGGCAAGTAAAGAAAATAAAAATGTAAAGAAAGCTATGGAAAACTATGAAGTATTAACAGGAGATGCAGAAGTTAAGAGATTGGCTGAAATTAGGTTGATGTCAAAGCTGGAGGAAAAATCTGCTTTATTGACTGAGAGAGAGGAAGGCAGAGAGGAAGGTAGAACAGAAGGAAAAAAAGAAGGAATAAAAGAGGGAATAAAAGAAGTTGCAAAGAAGTTATTAAAAGAAAAAATGCCTATTGAAAAAATAGCAGAAATCACAGGATTAAGTGAGAAAGAACTAAATGAATTAACAAAAGAAGAATAAGAGATTAAATTAATGTATAGAATAAAAATTATTTAATTATAGATGAATTGTGAAAAAAATAGAAACAGTTCATCTATTTTTTGCTTTTTAGTGCAGAAAAATTATTAACTAACTTACGTAATTAACTGCTAAATTAATGCTATCTAATAATTTCCAAAATTGCAAAAAAATTCCTCGAAAAAAGTCGAAAAAAATATTGAAAAAGATGTGCTAATATGATTAAATAAAGTAAGATGTATATAAGTGAAAATAAATGAATAGACACAAAAGAAAGGAGATTTTAAATGTATACAAAAAGACAAAAAAAAGAGGAAATAAAGGCCAAAAAGCAAATAGAGGAAAAAACAAATATAGCAAATATAAATTCTGTGAAAAAGAATGGAGAGCCAAAAGTAATAGAATTAAATTTGAGTGCAACAGTAGCAGTAATAATAGCAATAGTGGTATTAATTGTAACAGTAACATCAGTAAAAGTAATAACAACAATAATAGAAGCAGAAGAAAGTAGAAAATTAAATAATGAAGAGCAAAATGCAAATGAAAGAGTAACATATGTAAATAGCACATTAAAAGACGAAAGTGGAAATATAGTAAATGAGACAGATGCAGATGGAAATGTAATAAAAGTACCAGTTCCAAAAGGATATAGTGCTTCAAAAATAGAAGGAGAAACAACAGCAAGTAAAGGATTTGTTATTTATGAAGGAGATGTGGACTGGAGTACAATTTTAGTAGATAGTGGAAGTACTCAAAGCAATGTAGCTATAGATGAACCAGCATTTGATGATGATTTAGTTGTAATAAATGAAAATATGCCTGAAAGTGATATTGTGCAAGACGCCAATGTTGATGTAAATACATTCGATGCCACAACAAATGATACTACAACTAATGACGGCACAACTACAGATACCACAGTTCCAACTCAAGAAGAAATAAACATATTTAATTTGCAAAAAACAAGAAATCAATATGTATGGGTACCAGTAGATGACCCATCTAGAATATATGGAGTAGACAACAAGGGAAAAATATGGGGAAAGCTATATAAATTTTCTAATACGGGAAGAAAAGCATTAAATTGGACAGAAACAAATGGAATAATGAATATAACAAGCCAGAAAGTTATAGAGAACCAAATGTTTCAGGATATGATCGTGATGGTTGCTCATATATGCATAGTTATGGTTTAGGAGAAACAAGGTATGAAATGTTGGCTCAAGAATTAGAACAAAATTACTATGAAATAATAGAAAGCATAAAAAAATATGGAGGATTTTATATAGGCAGATATGAAACAGGAGGATTAAATGGAACAGCGGTAGTAAGAAAGATGGACACTCATATAGGTAGTCAGGACTGGTATTCGAATTGGTATACAATGTATAAAAAATGTTTAACACTAAAAGGAACAAACACAGATGTAAAAACATCAATGATATTTGGAAATTTGTGGGATGAAACATTAGAATGGTTGGTTAAATCTGGGTCGATCATATCGGATGGAACAACACTAACATACCAATTGGTTAGCAGTAATTCAACTACATGGGGAAATTATAAAAATGCAACATTTAATTATATAGCTGCGAATGCAGAGACACCTTTGATGACAGAAACTAAAAAAAGAGGCAAAGATATAATAATTCCAGCAGGAAGTGCAGAATATACAAAAGCAAATAATGTATATGATATGGCTGGAAATGCGTTGGATTGGACTACAGAGGCCTGTTCTACTGCCTATAGGGTATTTCGTGGCGGCGGTCGCGACGCCGAACGGCTATGACGTCGTTGCGGCCTCTTACCGCGACTGGATTATCTTCAACGATACCTACGTACGGTTGTCGTAGTGTACTTTGGATAAAATAATTTTGGTATCCTGAAATGCTGTAACCTGATACAGTACTAAAACATAAGAAAAACTTTAAAACAAATAGAAAGGGGGAACACCAAAGAAATGAAAAAAAGAAAACTTACGAAGAAAAGTATAATAAGTATTGCAATTATACTAGTAGCAGTAAGTACAATAATAGGAATGTATTCAATAATATCAAATAAAAAAACAAATAGAATGATGTTATCTCCAGCGTTGGAAAGAACGCAAGCATATGATGATGTAAAAGATGGAGACAATGCCATAAAAGACACTGATGGAAATGATATAAGTACAATCAAATTTGATGCATTCTTTCTAAAAGATAAAAATGGAGATGGAATAGCAGAATCAATAAGAGGAACATGTAATGAGGTTGGAGGTCAAGCAACATTGTACATGAATTTAAGTGTAGCAGAAGAAGGGCATCTTACAAATGGAAAAATAACAATAAATTCAGAAAACTTTTATTTTAATACATCAATAGTAAAAGATAATGAAGTTGAAGAAAATTATGTTTCTACAAATACAAAAGAAATAAAACTAAAGGACATAACAAATGGAACACAAAAATTATTAATGGGTTCTGTGCGTTCAGGTGATTACTCAAATTCATATAATAAAACATCTGCAATAGGAAATGACACAAGTAATTATAGCCAAGAAAATTCAGTAACATTTTCTGGAACATATGTAGATAGTAGTGGGAATGAAAAAACATTTACAAAAACAGTACCATTTGTAATAGATTGGTATGGAGAAACAGATGCATCAATAACACCTAAAACTCAAACAGTTGAAATAAAAGAAATGAATTCTTTAGTAAAAGAAGAAGGATTAGAATTAAATTTTGATATAAAAACTGCAGAAAGTAAAAATCAACTGCTATTAGAAAGTTCAGAAATAACAGGAACAATACCAGAATTTAATGGATACAAACCAACATCAGTAAAAATATCTGGAACAAATGTAACATATACATATGATGCAGAAACAAGTATATATACAGCAACTAAGTCATCTATAATAGATGAAAATGGAAAAATAACTTCAAATGCATATTCATATACGAATTATGGAACTAAATATAGTACATTTAATTTTACAATAATATATCCTGCAGAAGCATATCAAGAATTAGGAGAAGATGTAACAAGTTTTGAATTAGCAATTCCAGTAGAAGCAATAAACAAAGGATATAACAATCCAAATGAGAGTGATGGATTTACAAATCCATATGTATCCAATACAGCAACTGGAGTTGTAACAACAACATGGAGAAAAAAACAAGAAATAAGTCAAACATATTCACCATCATTTTCAGTATATGTAGGAACATATATGGGATCTCCATATTATGATTATGTAGTATCAAAGAAGAAACCAATTAATATTTATAATGGCATATCATTGGAAGAAAAAGATGACAAATATATAGTACAATGGAGAGCATATACAGGAACAAATGGTATTACAGATGGAATAATAATGAATGAAACAACAGGAAAAACAGACCAATTTTTAAATACATCTACAAAATATGATTCTATGGAAGAAATAACAACAAATACAGGAATTTATTTTAGTGGAACAGATACATTAAAATCAGATGGTTGGATAAAAGTTTATGATTCAGAAACAAATACATTATTAAAAACATTTACAGCAAATGATTGGAAAACATATACATCATCAAATCCATACAAATATGAAAAATCAGTAAAACACATAAGAGTAGAAACAAGTAGTACAAATGCTTCTAGTTACTTTTATGTATATAATGTTAAAGAACTTGATGATGAGTACATAACTACAAATTATACAAGAGAAGAATTTGATAATTTATCATATATTTATAGTTATTTAGATGGATATATGATAAAACCAAAAACAGATGCAAGTGAAGAAACAACATATTTATATAAATCAACAGCAAGTAATAAAGCATTATATGAGGCACCAACATCTATAGCAACAATCTCAATAAGAGAAAATACAATTTCAACACATGCAACAGCAGAACATCAACAGATAACAATATCAACAGTAACTTCAGGATATAATGAACAAGGATGGAAAAATGGTACGTTCTTAGTACAATTACCAAGTGAAATAATTTTATCTGAAATTAATGAGGTAACAACAAATAATGAAAATGTAAAGATAACAGCATATGACCTTTATGAAGATAATGAAAATTATTATATAAAAATCTTAACACAAAGTGCAAATGAAGAAACATTTAATATTATAGTAGATTGTGATTTGACTCCAGATCCAAGAATTGCAAAAACAACAAAACAAGTTAAATTATGGGCGGTACATGAGAATGCATGTGATTATTACTATAAAGGAGCAGATACATATGATATAGATGGAGATTCTAACACTACAGAAAAGGTAAACTATAGAGAAACTTCTTTAACATTTGAGCCAGGTTCTAGTTTAAATACAACACAAACAGGAAGTAATTATGGGGAAGAAGGTGGAGTAACTATAGCTCCAAGAGTTGCAAAAACAGATAAAAATCAAAGAACAGCAAATATTACAGTATCTGCAACAAACAATTATACATATGATATACAAGATGTAAAAATCCTTGGCGTAGTACCATTTGAAGGAAATCAATATGTATTAAGTGGAAATGATTTAGGTTCTACATTTACTGCATATATGAGCAATACTGGAATTATCACATTAACAGATGCAATAAAAGATAAAGTAACAATATATTATTCAACAGCAGAAAGACCAAATCAAGATCTATCAGATGCATCAAATGGCTGGACATTAGCTAAAGATGTTCAAGATTGGACAAAAATAAAAACATATTTAATAGTATTAGACAATTCACACAAATTAGCATCAGGAGATAAAATAGAATTTGAATATGAAATTCAACTACCACAAGGTGTAGATTATAATGAAGTTACATATTCAGAACATGCAATATATTTTGCATTAAGCACAGAAGAAGGATTGTATTATACTTCAACAGGTTCTGCAAAATTAGGATTTATGATTGCAAAACAATATGATTTAGAAATTGTAAAATATCAAAAAGATTCAACAAAAACATTACAAGGGATAACATTTGCAATTACAGAAGATGGAGTAGATACAAGTACAATAAAAGTAACAGACCAAGATGGTAAAATTGTAATTACTGGTTTATATGTAGAAAGATATTATACAATAAAAGAATTAAAAACAACAGATGACTATGTGTTAAATGAAGAAGAAATAAGATTTTATACATATACAAAAATAAATGATGATGGATCAGAAAGTTTGTATTTGACATATCCAAGCAAGGAAAAAGAGAGTTCACATTTAAATTTGATTTATGGCACAGTAAAGGCAGATGAGGTAATACCTCCAACTGATGGAAAAGACTATAAAATTCAAGTAAAGATACAAGATGAAGTAAAAGCGAAACTTGCTATAAATAAAACAGATACAGCAGGACAAGCATTAAAAAATGTTAAATTCAGATTAACTGGAGAAGGTAAAGATGGTGAAATATTAACAACAGATAAAAATGGTAATATTAATACTGCGGGATTATTCTTAGACAAAGAATATACTTTAGAAGAGATAAAGGCAGATAAGTATTATATACCACAAACACCAATTAAATTTACAATAACAAATAATGCTGGAACATTTGAATTAAAATATACAGATAATGGTTCAACAAAGACAAAACAAATAACTACAGTAGAGGAAATACCTACAATTAATTTGAATTTACAAAATGAAAAAATACCAGCATATAGTTTGCAATTAACTAAATATGCAAAAGGTGAAAAAGATTCTAATGGAAAAGACAAGACACTAGAAAGAGCACAATACTTAATTACAGGTGAAGGAATAAAAACAGGCGGAAAAGTTTATACAACAGATGAAAATGGAATACTTACAATTAACGACTTGTATGAATATGTTGATGGAAAATATATAACAGGTGAATATACAATAAAAGAAATTTATGCACCAGAGGGATATTCTTTAGATGCTACTGAACTTAAGTTTAAAGCATATAGAGAAAATGGAACATTGAAAATACAAATTCTTGATGGAGAATCAGTAATTAGAACAATTACACAAGCTGATTCTGATACATCTGAAAAGGATTTAAATATTAAAGATGCTAGTTCTTCAACACCAGTAATTCAAATTGGTGTTGAAGATGGACAAATTTTCTCAATTTATAAATATTATCAAAATGGAACCTCAAGTCCAAAAGTTCCAATTGCAGGAACTAGATTTAAAATTACAGATTTAAATGGAAATTATGTAAAAGGTTCAGATGGAAAAATTGTTGGTGAATATTTTGTACCAGCACAATTACCAGTTCCTACAATAACATTATCTTCTGCTGGTCAATATCAATGGACACAAAGAGACGATGGAACTTGGGAGAGTACAGGAATTTATCATCAAGCAAGTAAAACAACAACTTTAACTTCTAATGAAATAGAGTTACAACAATCTGCAACTCTTAAATTTGATTGGTCTGTATCATCAGAAAGTGCAAGTTATGATTATGTATATTATACAATTACAGATTTAAATACAAATAAAGCCGTAAACGGAACTGGAACTTCAACCAAAATAGGTGGCACAGGTTATGGAACAGTTTATGATAGCTTAAAGTTCTTAAGTGTATCTTTAGATTTAGAAGCAGGAAGGTATAAAATTGAATTCACTTATAGAAAAGATGGTTCTGGAAACAGCGGTCTTGATGCTGCATTTGTAAGGAATATCAGATTTGAACAAATACCAGTAGAAAAAACAGGCTATTATGCGGTAACTACAGACTCAAATGGACAAATAACGGCTAATTTGCCCGAAGGACTATATAAAGCAATAGAAGTATATACAGATGATAGATATATATTACCAGAAAATGAAGCAGATAGAACATATTACTTTGGAATAGGAGCATCACAAGCAGAAACTTTTGACTGGGTAACAGGATTAACAGGACAAGGATGGAACTATGTAAATTCTGTGGCACCACTAAAAAATGGAGGAGTAATAGCAGTAGGTTCATTCTCTAAATATTCTGCAGATGTTGTTGCAGGAGCAACAGACGGAATAGATGTAGACAACGATGGAGTAGTAGACAAAACATCAGAAGGAAATAATGATGGACTAATAATTGCATATGACACAGATGGAAAAGTAGTTTGGGCGAAAACTTTTGGAGGAGAAGATGACGATTCATTAAGTAAGGTTATTCAAATATCAGATGGAGGATATGTAGCAGTAGGATATGCAGAAAGTAATTCTATAAAATATGATGGAAATGTAATAACTGAAATTTCAAGAACATCAACTACAGAATTATCACAAAAAGATGCAATTTTATTAAAGTTAGACGCAAACGGAAATTATCAATGGGGCTTAAGAATTGGTGGAACATATGATGATGAAATTCAATCAGTAATAGAAACAAGTCAAGGAAATTATGTAATAACAGGAAAATATTATAGTTCACCATTTAATTTCTACGATAGAGCAGGAACAGAAGTTAAAGGAACAATGACAAACGCTGGAGAAAGAGATGCATTTGTAGCATCATATTCAGATACAGGTGTATATCAATGGAGTCAAACAATTGGAGGAACAAATAATCAAGATGCACCAGATTTAACAGAATATTCTGCAGGAATTGCAGTAGCTTCAAATTCATCTACATCTGCACGTATAAGTTTATACAGTTTAGCAGGTTCATCTATAAAAAGTGCATTTACAATTGGTAGAGGATCAGTAAGTAAAATAACAAGCTTAGATACTTCTACTGATGGAAATATTATTGCAGGTGTAAATTATACTGGGACACAATTTGATGCAGGAATATATCAAGTAAAACCAACAGGAACTTCAACAAGAATTTATGAACTAACAGGTACATACGATGAATACATTTCAGATTTACAAGTAACCTCTGATGGAGGAATATTGTTTGGAGGATGGTATTATTCAAAAGATACAGCAGGAACAGATGGAACAACATTTGATGAGGAACTTGGAGAGAATGCATGTGATGGATATGTAATAAAATTAAATTCTAAAAATGAAGTTGAATATTCAAGTAGATTATATGGTGATGATTATGATGGCGTAACAACAGTAGCAGAAACTAAAAATGGAGCATTAATAGCAGGAGGATTTTTCAATTCTTCAACATTAAGTGCTACAAATTGTGAAATAGAAAGAAGTGAAGATGATACAACGCCAAAAGAGCAAATGCTAACAAGAGTTGGAAATTCAGAAGCATTTGTAATTGAACTAGGAGCATCAGGTGCATCAGTTCCAGAAGCTCAAAGACTTGAAGTAGAAAACAAAATTAAGAGCTTTAAAATAACAACAGAAGTAAAGAAAAACAATAATGTATTTGGAGGAAACATAGACGGTCAGACAGGTGTAACAGTAGATGGGGTAGAATACACAAAAGATGGTATTCGTTATGTAGAAAAAGTAGAATATGGAAAAGACTCTACACAAACAATAAAAATAACACCAGATGCAAAATATGTAATAAACAGTATAACAATAAATGGCAAAGAATATACAAACTTTACAACAGCAGATGATGGAACAGTAACATTACCAATATTTGAAGATGTAAGGGAAGACAAGCATATAATCGTACAATTTAGTAATACAGTATCTAACATAGAAGTAAACCACTTCTTATGGACAAAAGATGGAGGAACAACAACAACTAAAGTTGCAGAAACAAAAACAAGTACAGGAGATGTAGGAGCAAATTATGAAACATCACCAGATACTGATATAGAATATGTAATAATAACAAATGCAGATTATTATGGAGACAACATTCCAGACGGATTAAATCCAGATGATTATTATATTCCAGATAATTATAAAGGAACATATGAAGAAGGAACAAAACAAGTAATAAACTATTATTACAAAGAAAAAACATATACATTAACAGTACATCATTATATAGATGGAACAAATGAATCAGTTCCTTTAAAAGGTTCAACAACAGGAGAAAAAGTAGCAGATGAGCTAACAAAAGATTTGAAAAAAGGTGCAGAATATACAACTTCACAAGCAAGTGAAGATAAAATAGACTACTCAATTTATGAATTGGTAGGAACACCAGAAAATGCTACAGGAACTATACAAGAAGATACCGAAGTAACTTATTATTACAAAATAAAAACTGCTGATATAAGAATAACAAAAGTAGCAGAAGAAAATCATGAAAAAACTCTAGCAGATACACAATTTAATCTATATCAATTTATAGGAACAACAGCAACAGATAATTTGATAGATACTCAAAATGTAAGTTCGGATTGGAAACTAGTTGGAACATATGCATCATCAAATACAGGACTTCTAAAACTAGAAGAATTACCAATAGATAAAGAATACAGATTAGTAGAAATAAAATCAGCAGAAGGAAGAATGATTCCAGATGGACAATGGAAAATTCAATTTGTTACTGGAACATATGATACATCAGATACTTCAATAGTTACTATTAATGGAACACTATTAAAAATAAATGCAGTAGGAAATCCACCAGCAATGATAAAAACAGATGATGGAAAATTATTACTTCCAAATAAGGAATACTATAATTTCCCTACAAGTGGAGGCTTTGGATTGAAAAACTATTATCAAATAGGAATAGTGGTATTATCTATAGGAGTTGCTTTAGGAGTTTTAGCAGGAGCAAAAAAATGCATTTTAATAAATGCGAGAAATAAAAGGAAGAGGAGAATAAACAAATGAAAGAAAAAACAAGTTTTAAAACAATAGTTATAGCTATTGTAACAGTTTTAATGCTAATGGGATTAAACTTGCCAGCATATGCAAGCATTACAACTACAACAAACACAAAAGACATTACTGTTTCAGGAATAGAAGCAGGAGCAAAAGTATCAGCATATCAATTAGCAACAGTTAATTATGATTACACAGCTGACCAACCACAAGCTGTACCATATACATGGAATAACAATGTAAAAACATGGGTAGATGCTAATTATTCAGCATATTCAGACCCAGAAAACTTTTACAAAAACGTAACAAGTAATTCAGATGAAGCAAAAGTATTTTATAGTGCATTATCAGCAGCTATAAAAGGAGGAATAGTTTCATTAACAGCAAAAACACAAACCGCAACAGGAACAGCATCATATCCTGTTACAGATGAAAAATTAACAGGAAGTGTTACATTCACAGGATGTGAAATGGGAACATATTTAATTTTAATTGAAAATGGATATATGGTTTATACACCATCAGTAATAAACTTAACACCAGAATTTGATAATACAACAAAAGAGTGGAAGTTACCAGATTCAATGGCAGTAACAGTAAAAGCAACAAAACCACAAATAACAAAAACAGTTGCAGATGAGACAAAAACAAAAGACAATTATAGCACAAAAGACACAATACCATTCACAATTGTAGCAGATATTCCTACATATGCTACAGGAAGCTTAGCAAAATCTTATAAAATAAGTGATGCATTAAGCAATGGATTAACAGTAGACAAAGCAACAATCAAAGTTTTTGGACAAAAAGGTTCAGCAACACCTGTTCAATTAACAGAAACAACAGACTATACACTTACAGCAACAGGAAATACAGCATTTGATGTTGACTTAAAATATGATCAAATTAAAAACTATGATAAAGTAAAAGTTACTTACAGTGCAAAATTAACAGCTGGAGCTTCAACAAATGTTGGAGGTGCTGGAAACTCAAATGCAGCAACATTAACATATAGCAATAACCCATATGACACAACAAGTTCACAAACACAAGAAACAAGTAATAAAGTATTCACATATGGGGCAGAAATCACAAAAACAGATAAAACAACTGGAGAAGCTTTAAAAGGAGCTGAATTCGAACTAGCAATTGGTGCAGAAAAAGTATACTTTGTAAAAACAGTTGATGGAGTATATTATCAAGCAAATCAATCAGATGCTGGAGCAACAACAAAATTAGTTGTAGATGATAATGGAAAATTAGCTTTATATGGATTAGATGAAGGAACATATAGCTTATCAGAAACAAAAGCACCAGATGGATACAATAAATCAACAGAAGCAAAAACAATTACAATAACAGATGCTAATATAGATGGAGCTTTAGATGATGAAGAAGGAACAACAGGAATTTACAAATTAACATTCCCAAATGCAAAAGGTTTCCAATTACCAGTAACAGGTGGTGCAGGAACAGTAGCATTTGTTGCAGGAGGAATTATATTTGTTGGTTTAGGAATTTTATTATTAGTAGCAGTTGCAAAAAAGAATAATTCACAAAACTAGTTAAAAACGGGCGGCCTTTTATAGACCGTCCTATATTTTCAAAGAGGGAAAGATGAAGAGTGAAAAAATATTATTAATAATTGCCATTATATTTATAATAGTAGGAACAGGAATATTTTTATATCCTAGTATAAGTAACTATTTTGCAGAAAAAAATCATGTAGAAGCAATACGAAACTATGATAAAATGGTTGTAAAAATAGGAGAAGATTCACTAAAAAAAGAAAAAGAAAAAGCTCAAACATATAATGAAAATTTATCTGGAGACCCAGTACATGACCCATTTGTTTTAGGAAGTGGTTATGCATTGCCAGAAAATTATAAAGAAGTATTAAATATTTCTGGAGATGGAATAATGGGCTACATACAAATTCCTAAGATTTCAGTCGACTTACCAATTTATCATGGCACAAGTGAAGAAGTGTTAGAAAAAGGAGTTGGACATATTCAAAATACATCAGTGCCAATTGGAGGAAATTCTACTCATTCAGTATTAACAGGACATACAGGGTTGCCAAATGCGGAATTGTTTACAAGACTTGATGAACTTGTAGTAGGAGATATATTTTATATTCATGTATTAAATGATATATTAACATATAAAGTATATGAAATAAAAGTCGTACTTCCAGATAATATAGACGAATTAAGGATAACAAGTGGAGAAGATTTGGTAACACTTGTTACTTGTACACCATATGGTGTAAATTCACATAGATTATTAGTCAAAGCTAAAAGAGTGGAATATGAGGATTATACAGAAAATAATAATAGTGGAAACACTACAGAAACCAGCAATAATTCTAATACTATAAATAATGTAGAAACTAAGAAAACTAACAAGCAATACTATCTAACAGGAATACAAATAGGTACAGTAATACTAATAATAGTGTTAATTACTACATTAATTGTGGGAATAATTATTAAAAGGAGCAAAAAGAGCGATGAATAAAAGAAAGATTTTAATTATAGTAGCAATTTTGTTTATTTTAATAGGAACAATATTACTTTGTTTTCCTAGTGCAAGTAATTATATATATGAAAAGAATGTTGAAACAGAAAAAGAAAAATTTGTTGTAAAAATAACAGATGAGCAGAACGAAAATATTTTAGATAAGCTTTATAAAAAATTACAAGAAGAAAATCAAAAAATATATGAAGAAAAACAAAACAAATTAGTAGATCCATTTTCATATGAGCAATCTGCAATAGACTTAAGTGAATATGGAATTGAGAATAATGTTATTGGGTATATAAGTATTCCTAAAATAAATATAGAAGTTCCAATATTATTAGGTGCCAACACGGCGAATATGAAAAAAGGAGCAGTACACCTTACAGAAACATCTTATCCAATAGGCGGAGTAAATACAAATAGTGTAATTGCAGCACATAGGGGATATGGAAAAGCAACATTATTTAGATATATAGATAAAATTGGGGTCGGAGATAAAATTCGCATTCGTAATTTTAAAGAAGAACTTACTTACGAAGTTTATGAAACTAAAATTATTAACCCAGATGATATTAGTGAATTGGAAATACAGGAAGGACAGGACATTATAACATTAATAACTTGTCATCCTTATCGTATTAATACACAAAGATATATAGTAAAGGCAAAACGTGTGTGAAATACCACACTTTGCCTTTTTTAACTTTTTATGACAAAAGTATTGACTTTATGTAAAAAACATTATATAATAGATGAGCATGAAATATAGCGTTGAAGCTGAATGTGGCTACATCCTTACGGAATAGTGGGATGGAGGGAACTTCAGTGGAGTATGTCTTGGCTAGACCAGGCGGTAAGTTTAATTTTAATAATTATATTAGAGCACTTATCCCAGAATCATCATGCGAATTTTTGGGATTTTAAAATGGGTAAAAGCAAAACACCCGGATGTGTTATGACTTGCCAACGCGTAATTTAAATTATATTATTATTTTAAGGAGGGAAAATTACAATGGCAAATTCAATTGTAGCAAGTGAAAAAATTAGAATAAGACTAAAAGCTTATGACCATGTAGTTTTAGATCAGTCTGCTGAAAAGATAGTAGATACTGCTAAGAAAACAGGAGCAAAAGTATCAGGTCCTATTCCATTACCAACACAAAAAGAAATCGTAACAATCTTACGTTCTCCACACAAGCACAAAGATTCAAGAGAACAATTCGAAATGAGAACACATAAAAGAGTTATAGACATTCTTTACCCAACATCAAAAACAATGGATAGTTTAATGAAACTAGAACTACCAGCTGGTGTTGACATCGAAATCAAAAACTAGTTTTAAATAATAAAAATCAAACCAAGCTGGCAAAAGTCAGCCAATAGTAGGAGGAAATTATAATGAAAAAAGCATTAATAGGAAAAAAAGTTGGAATGACACAAATATTTGACGAAAACGGATCAGTTATTCCAGTAACAGTTATAGAAGCAGGTCCATGTGTAGTTGCTCAAGTTAAAACATCTGAAAAAGATGGATATGAAGCAGTACAATTAGGATTTGGAGAAGTTAAAGAAAACAAATTAA
>ERZ827512.1500-NODE-1500-length-22612-cov-3.047391_pt1 | contig 22612 bp, 22 predicted proteins | sample MGYA00519916_ERZ827512 | MGnify/ENA primary metagenome ERZ827512 (study PRJEB31778, sample SAMEA3449335) | human gut metagenome | biome: human gut; feature: human-associated habitat; material: faeces | place: United Kingdom | collected 2010/2012 ... | reverse complement strand
GTGCCCTACACGCTGGGCGGCACGGCGCTGACGTATCTCATCACGCGCAACGTGACGAAGATGCTCGCCGTGCTGATGGTGGACTTCTCCTGCGCGCTGAAGCTGGCGATGCCGATTGCCGTGCTCTCCGCGATGCGCGAGAGCAGCGTGCATCATATCTCCGTCAAGGGCGGACGCTTCCTCGAAGCGGTCGCGAACGCGGACACCATCGTCTTCGACAAGACCGGCACGCTCACCTACGCCACGCCGACCGTCGCGCAGGTCATTCCCTTCGGCGGCTACCGCGAGGAGGAAATGCTCCGTCTGGCGGCCTGTCTGGAAGAGCACTATCCGCACTCGATGGCGAACGCCGTCGTGGAAGAAGCCAGAAAGCGCGGGCTGAACCACGAGGAATATCATTCCGAGGTGCAGTACGTCGTTGCGCACGGCATCTCCAGCAAGGTCAACGACAAAAAGGTCATCATCGGCAGCGCGCACTTCGTCTTTGAGGACGAGGGCTGCACGGTGCCGGAGGGCGAGGATGAAAAGTTCCAGTCCCTGCCCGCACAATATTCCCATCTCTATCTCTGCATCGCGGGCAGGCTCGCCGCCGTGATCTGCATCTTTGATCCGCTGCGCCGCGAGGCGCGGGAGGCCATCCGTGCCCTGCATGACTGCGGCTTTACAAACGTGGTCATGATGACCGGTGACAACCGCAAGACCGCCGAGTCCGTCGCCGCCGAGGTCGGCGTCGACGCGGTCTATGCCGAAGTCCTGCCCGAGGACAAGGCCAACTTTGTCCGCGAGGCCAAGGCCGAGGGGCACACGGTCATCATGGTCGGCGACGGCGTGAACGACTCCCCCGCCCTCTCCGAAGCGGACGTCGGCATCGCCATCTCGACCGGCGCGGCCATCGCGCGCGAGATCGCAGATATCACGATCGCGTCAGAGGATCTGTTCGAGCTGGTCACGCTCCGCCGCCTCAGCGAGGCGCTCATGGCGCGCATCCACCGGAATTACCGGACGATCGTTGGCTTCAATCTCGGCTTGATCGTGTTCGGCGTGGCGGGCATCCTCCCGCCGACGACGTCTGCGCTGCTCCATAACGCCTCTACGCTGGCCATCAGCCTCAAGAGCATGACCAATCTTCTCCCGGAGGCGGAGACCGCGCCATAACCGGGCCGGTCTACATTCATCATCTTTGGAGGAAACCTTATGAAGGGTAAAGCAGTTTCATTTGGGCTGCCGTATCTGGCGGCGATTGCCGGGGCTGCGGGCTATTTCTTCCGCGCCGCGCAGCGCGCCGGTGGGAGCGCCGTGCCGGTGATCGCGTTTTCCGTGCTGATGTGCCTGCTGTTTTTGCTGGGCGCGGCGACATTGGAAAAGCGGGAGGCGTATGCCGATGTATACCGGAAACTCCCGTCGGATGCCGCGCTGAGCATTCTGGGCGCACTGGCGGTCGCGGCCGGGTGTGTGCTGGCCTTTTCGGGCGCGGGCAGGTTCAGCATGATGCTGAATGTGCTCGGCATCGTCAGTGCAGCTGGGCTGGCCGCGGCGGCGGTATCCCGCCTCGCCGGGAAGAAGCCGCAGCCGTTTTTTCTGGTGCTGCCGGTGCTGTTCTACGCGGTGAAGCTGTTTTATGATTTCCGGCACTGGACGACCGACCCGCAGATCCTGGATTACGCCTTTTCCCTGTTCGCGCTGATCGGCTTCATGCTCACGACCTATCAGGCGGCGGCATACTGCTATGACCATGGTTCGCGGCGGCAGATGGAGTTTTTCGCGCTGGCGGGCGTGCTCTTCGGGGCGACGGCGATGGCCGGAGCCGCGCGGAGCGAGCTGCTGATCTACGGCGGGAGCGCACTCTGGATGCTGGCCTGCTGCGTGCAGGCGGGCGGACGGCGGAGCGCGCGGGCATGACGGCGCGGCGCATTTTGCGGCGGGTGCTGCTGGCGGCGCTGCTCTGCGTGCTGCTGGCTTCGGCGGCGCTGGCTGTGGATTCGATTCAGGATGCGCAGGCCAATCTGGAAAAGACCGTTGAGAAACAGGCGGAATCGTTTGTCGTGTCGCTGCCGAGTGACGACTACCTCGCCAGCTATACCGCCGCGCTGCAAAATCATATTCTGGAGCAAGAGAACTGGGTGGACGTTTCGCCGCGCATCACCGCCAATTTTGGCGTTTCAGAAGGCGCCGCGATCATCGTCCGGCTGCGGTATGCAGAAAATCACGGCGAATACAAAGATGCGCTGGATGCTGCGGCTGCCGCGTGTGTCCGGAGCAGCATGACCGATGTAGAAAAGGCCGCGAGCATTTACAGCTGGCTGGCCGACATGATCGTCTACACGGAGCAGTGTGACACGGCGTATGAGGCGCTGGTGGACAAGCGGGCCGACTGCTTCGGCTTTGCCGCCGCGTTCCGGGCCATCGCACGGGAAGCCGGGCTGGAATGCACGCTGGTGCGCGGGAAGTACAGCAGCAGCGAGCACGCATGGAACGCCGTCAAAATCGGCAAAAGCGACGATGGGACAGGCGGCGTGTGGTATTATGTCGATGCGTCGCGCGGGGATGGCACATGGATTCCCGGACACGTTGACTACAAATATCTGTTGATTGGAAGCAAAACGGCTGCCAGCTACGGCTATTCCGGCGAAACGGAAACTGTCAGTGAAGAAGCGTATGATTTTGGCCTTGATTTCCCACGAAACGGCGTCTGTACGCCGCTCATGGTGCGCAAAGATGGGTTCTGGTTCATTCTTGGAAAAAAGCTCAAGTCCGCGCCGTATGGAACAAACTTCGATGATAGGAGCAGCACGGTGCTTGTAACACTCATCCGCGATTCAGATGCGCCAACCGTAGTTTATGCCGCCGTGATGGTTGACGATGTAGTCTATTATTCGGTCAACCTGGGTGATACCGTGCTCTATTCCTACACGCCGGGGATGCCGGAGGCTGAGGCACGGGAGACGGGGCTGAGCGACAAATTCGGGCTGCGGCTCGACGGGCGGACGCTCCGGCTGGTGCAGGACGGGCAGACCGTGCAGTCTGCGAAGCTGCGGAAGTACTCCGGCTTTGCGGGGACGGCCTGGTTCGGGTATGACGCGGACGCAGCGCTCCCGGCGCTGGCGGAGGCAAATATTCGGCTGCTGGGACAGGCGGACGGTGCGACGGTCTTCGCCGGGTTCTACGACGTGGCGGGACGGATGCTCTCCGCACAGGTTTTAGGCAGCGCAGGCGCGATCTCGCCCAAGGCTGCGCCCGGCGGGTGTACGCAGGTGCGGTTCTTTGCGGCGGACGCGGGGCTGCGGCCCATTGCGGAGCCGTTGACAATCTCCGGTTCATAAACATAAGGGGACAGGCCATTGGCCTGTCCCTCTTTTGATTTCCTATGTGCTCCTCTCAGACGCCGCGCACCAGCTCCCCCTCCGAAGGGAGCCTACGGGCGACCAATGGTCGCCCCTACGTTCATCATCGGAAGTGCGATCAAATTTGCAGGGGCGGACATTCCCGCCCCTGTATTTTAATGGTCGGATTTCAGGCCGGCGCCGCACATGGTGATGAGCGTATCGGGCGTCTTGCCGTAGAGGCGGCAATATTCGAGATAGGCCGCGTAGTTGGCCGCCGTTGTGTGCTCACAGTAGATGCCTTTCCGTGCCAGCTCAGCCCGCGCGTCCAGGATCTTGTCCTCCGGCGCATGAACGAAGCGAACGCCGTGCTTCTTCGCAAGGGCCAGAATTTCTTCGCCGCGCATGGGCTTGCCGATGGCGATGCCCTCGGCGATGGTCGGCGTGGGCGTGACGGCCTCCGGCTGCGCCTCGCCCTTTTCCGCCGCGCGGAGGAGCGGATCGCAATTTTCGCTCTGGAGGGCGATAATCTGCGGGAAATGGTCGATGGCGCCGCTGCGCTCGAGATGTTCGAGCGCGTAGATCGCCCCGAGGAAGAGCGTGCCGTTGCCCACGGGGATGACGAGGTTGGCGGGGATGCGGCCGAGCTGCTCGAAGACCTCATAGATATAGGTCTTCGTGCCCTCGTAGAAGAAGGGGTTATAGACGTGGTTGGCGTAGTAGACGCCCTCCTGTTCGACCTTCGCACGGCAGACATCGGCGCAGTGGTCGCGCGTTCCGGGGACGACGGTGCAGACCGCGCCGTGCGCGCGTATCATGTCGATCTTCTTGGGGCTCGTGCCTTCGGGGACAAAAATCTCACAGGCGATGCCGGCCTTCGCGCAGTAGGCCGCGACGGAGTTGCCGGCATTGCCGCTCGAGTCCTGCACGACCCGTTCCACGCCGATGGCCTTGCAGTGCGCGACGAGGACGGCCGCGCCGCGGTCCTTGAACGAGAGCGTCGGCATGAAGTAGTCCATCTTCAGCAGCACATCCTCGTCCAGCCGGACGATGGGCGTCATGCCCTCGCCCATGGTCACGCCGCGCCACGCCTCGCCGTCCAGCGCCATGAACTTCCGATAGCGGAACTGGCTCCACTCGTGCGTGTCGATCTCACCGAGGGCAAATTTCGGCGGCTGGAAATCCAGATTCCAGAGTCCGCCGCAGTCGCAGTGCGCCTTGCGCGTGGCGACGGATTCGATGTGGCCGCATTTGCTGCATACAAATTGCATGATGTCTCCTCCTTATCGTACTTCGGCGATGGCTTCAATTTCAATCCGTGCGCCGTGGTGCAGTTCCCGCGTGGGGACAATGACGCGCGCCGGTTTATGACTTCCGAAAAATGCCGCGTAGACGGCGTTGACCGTGTCCCATGCCGCGACATCCGGGATGTAGACGCGGCAGAGGACGACGTCCTCCTTCGTGCATCCGGCAGCAAGCAGGACCCGCTCGACGTTGTGGAGCGCGTCGCGCGTCTGCTGCTCGATGCTGTCCGCCATCGGCGATCCCGTCTCATGATGAACGGGAAGTTGTCCGGAGATATAGAGCTTGTCGCCGGAGATCATGCCGGGGACGTAGTGCCCCCTGTTTTCCAGTTTGCTTGTAAGGGTGATCTGCTGCATGTACTGTACCTCCCCTGTTATTGCAGTTTGCCGCGCGCCGCGATATCCAGCTCCTGCACGACTTCATCGCCAGAGATGAGATACGCCCGCTCATAGAGGTTGCAGACCGGGCAGATATGCACCGGGATGATGCGCACCTTGTCGCCGACGGCGACAGAATCGCGGAACGCCGGGTCATGGATGATCGCATGCTCATCAAAGACCTTTGCAATGTGCGTCTCCGGCCGGTCGTAGAGCGTGCCCTTGCCCGGCGTGGCGCAGATCCCCTCGGTGCGGGACTGCATCGTCAGGCCCTTCGCGCCGACGTCGAGGATCGTGCGCTCCGCCGTCGGGCGGCTGATGACCGTGGCGAGCACGGTGGCCGCGCAACGATCCAGCGTGCCGATGGCATGGCCCTGCGAGGCGTCCATCAGCGCATACGTGCCGGGGCGAAGCTCTGTAATGCCGGGCAAAATATCGACATGGTTCATAAACGTCGGCGTTGCGCCGTAGCTGACCGTCCGGCAGGGCAGACCGTGCTGTGCAGCAAGCTCCGCGAAATGCAGCGTCCGCCGTTGTGCCCCTTCGGACAGGGCGCGGAGCGCATCCAGGTCGGGCGCAGAATAGCTGTTGCCGTCGTGCGAGAAAATGCCGCCGAACGGCACATGCGGGCAGATGCGGATGGTGTCCAGCAGCGCGAGGAAGTCCGCCTCTTCGATGACGCCGGAGCGGTTCTCGCCGACCTCGATCTCGACGAGCACCGGCACGGAAACGCCCTCCTGTGCAAAGACGGACTCCGCTGCCGTCACCTGACAGGGCGTGTCCACGCCGAACGCGAGCTTCACGCCCCGCTTCGCCAGCGCCGCGATGCGGCGGAGCTTCGCCTCGCCGACGATCTCATTCGCAATGAAGAGGTCGTCCAGCCCCGCCTCGGCCATGGCTTCGGCTTCGCCGACTTTCGCCACGGCGATACCGCAGGCCCCGGCGGCGAGCTGCATCTTCGCAATCTCCGGGCACTTGTGCGTCTTCGTGTGCGGGCGGAGCGCCACGCCGTGCGCGTCCGCGTAGGACTGCATGTCCTTCAGGTTTTTCGTCAGCCGCTCCCGGTCGATGAGCAGCGCCGGGGTGTCGAGTTCTATGTATCGCATCGTAAAAACCTCCTTTGGAGTCTTTTTCCTTCCAGTTGCAGTATATAGAATTATTTCTATGTTGTCAAGATGCTTCGTATAATTTTTTATACGTTTTTAGATGGGACTGAACCTTTTATCCAGCAGCGCAAAAATAATATCCCCCAGGGGAGCTTCACAGCAGCACATCAGTCTGTTAAAATACAGAGGTGCTCAGGCAGAAGTCTGGCAAAACAGGGCCGAAGCCTGATTTTTTGGAGGAAACATGAAAAAACTTCCGGCGGCGCTTCTGGCGCTCACCATGCTGCTCACGCTGGCAGCCTGCGCAAAAACCACCGACACCACCCCATCCGACGCGGCGCAGACCGCAGCCTCTGACAGCGCGGAACCGACGATGCTGACCTACGGCTCCGCGGACTATACGCGCATCAACCCTGCGATGGACGAGCACGGCGAGATCAACCTGCTGCTCTTCGACGGCCTGACGGCTCACGACGGCGAGAATAACGTCGTGCCCGGTCTTGCCGAGACGTGGGAGCTGGACGAGGCGACGAACACCTACACGTTCCACCTCCGCGAAAACCTCACGTGGCACGACGGCGAACCGGTCACGGCAAGCGACGTAAAATTCACGATCGAGGCAATCATGGACCCCGAAAACGGCTCGGAAAACGCGCCGAACTTTGAGGACGTCGAAGAGATCACCGTCACGGACGAGCACACGGTCTCCTTCCGCCTCTCCGCGCCGAACGTTGCGTTCCTCGATTACATGACGATGGCCGTCCTGCCGGAGCATCTGCTCGCGGGCGAGGACTGGCAGGAGTCGGACTTCTTCCGCGCCCCGGTCGGCACCGGGCCATACAAGCTCGAACGCTGGGACGTTGGACAGGCCATCATCCTGACAAAAAATGAAAATTATTATAAGGGCGCACCGAACATCGACCGCATCGTGTTCAAGATCGTCCCGGACGACAATGCGCAGGCGCTTCAGCTGGAGTCCGGTGAACTCGACCTCGCGCTGCTCGACCCGAAGAACGCCGCGCAGTTTACAGGCAAGGACGGTTTCCCCTGCTACGACATGAAGACGAGCGACTATCGCGGCATCCTCTTCAACTTCTGGAATGACTATTGGACCGAGAACCGTGATCTCATCCCCGCGATCTGCTACGCCATTGACCGGCAGGCGATTGTGGACGCCGTTCTGCTTGGGCAGGGCATGCCCGCCTATGGACCGCTTCAGCGGAATGTCTATAACAACGAGAATGTTGAGCACTATGACTATAACCCCGAAAAGGCGAAGCAGATCCTCGAAGATGCGGGCTGCGTGATGGGCGCAAACGGCTACTATGAGCGCGGCGGCGCGGAGATCGCGTTCACGATCAGCGTCATGTCCGGCGAGCAGGATCGTATCGACATTGCACAGGCCGCCGCGCAGCAGCTGCGCGAGGTCGGCATCCATTGCACTGTGGACATCCCGGCGGTCATGGACTGGGGCGGCCAAATGGCCTGCCTGATCGGCTGGGGCAGCCCATTTGACGCGGACGATCACACCTACAAGGTCTTCGGCACGGACAAGGGCGCGAACTACTCCGGCTATTCGAACGCTGAGGTCGATGAGGCGCTCACCAAAGCGCGCGAATCGAGCGACCCGGCGGTGCGCAAGCAGTATTACGACGAATTCCAGGTTGCGCTGGCGAACGACCCGGCCTATGCCTTCATCTGCTACATCGACGCGAACTACGTCGCAACGAGCCGTCTGCACGGCATCGACGCGGAGACGGTCATGGGCCACCACGGCGTCGGCATCTTCTGGAACGTTGAGACCTGGACGCTCGACTGAGAAATATCCCAATTCATCAAATAGAAACCGGCGGACACAGGGAGCGGAGACGCTCCCTGCGTTTGCCGTCTGTGAGGAACGCTATGGCGGAACTGTTGGAAGTGAAAAACCTGTCCGTGACCTACCGCTCGCCGCGCGGCGACGTACAAGCCGTGCGGGACGTCAGCTTTTCGCTGCGGCCCGGCGAGGTGCTGGCCGTCGTGGGCGAGAGCGGCTGCGGCAAGAGCGCGCTCTGCCGCGCGGTCATGCGGCTGCTGCCGGATTCGGCGGCGGTCTCCGGCGAGATTCTCGTGAACGGTGTGGACATTGCGCCCTACCGCGAGCACGAGCTGCAAAAGCTGCGTGGGCGGCTGTTTTCCATGGTGTTCCAGGATCCGCTCACCGCGCTGAACCCCAGCATGACCATCGGCGCGCAGATCGCCGAGGCTGTCCGCGTCCACGACCGCAAAGCCCCGCGCGAGGCCGTCTCGGCGCGCGTGGAGGAGCTGATGGCCCTCGTTGGCATCGACCGGGCCGCGGAGCGGATGCACGCCTATCCGCACCAGTTTTCCGGCGGCATGCGGCAGCGGGCCGTCCTCGCCATCGCGCTGGCCGGGAATCCGCAAATTCTCTTTGCCGATGAGCCGACGACCGCGCTCGACGTGACCGTGCAGGCCCAGATCTTAGACCTGCTGCGCGACGTGCAGCAAAAGCTCGGCACGGCGACGGTGCTCGTCTCGCACGACCTCGGCGTCGTGGCCCGTGCGGCAGACCGCGTGGCCGTGATGTATGCGGGGCGGATCGTCGAGATCGGGACGGCAGAGGAGGTCTACTACGACCCGCGCCACCCCTACACATGGGCGCTGCTGCGGGCGCTGCCCGCGCTGGCGCGGCACGGCGAGCCGCTCTATACCATTCCGGGGATGCCGCCCACGCTGATCGACCCGCCCGCAGGCGACGCCTTTGCCGAACGGAACGAATATGCCCTCGCCATCGACTATCGCGAGGCGCCGCCGATGTTCCGCATCACCGATACCCACTTTGCAGCCACCTGGCTGCTCGATCCGCGCGCGCCGAAGGTCGCGCCGCCGCTGGGAGGGCTCCGGCATGAATGACGAAATCCTGCTCTCCGTGGAGCACCTGACGCACAGCTTTTCCCCCGTGCGCGGACTGACCGTCCGCGCGGTGGACGATCTGTCATTCTCCGTGCAGCGCGGCGAGATTTTTGGCCTCGTCGGCGAGTCCGGCTCCGGCAAGTCGACCGCCGCGCGCTGCATCATGAACCTCTACCGGCCGGACGCGGGGCATATTTTCTTCCACGGCATCGACGTGACCGACCGCGCGCAGTTCCGCGCGCACCGCGCGTATCTGCAAACCGCGCGGCAGATGATCTTCCAGGACTCGACGTCCAGCCTCGATCCCCGGCGCTCCGTCTGCGAGGCGATCACAGAGCCGCTGCGCATCGCCCGCCGCGCCACACCGCGCGCAAATTACCGCGAAGAGGCCGCGTTCCAGATGAAATACGTCGGCCTCGACCCGGTCTATCTCGACCAGTATCCGGCGGAGCTCTCCGGCGGGCAGCGGCAGCGCGTGGCCATCGCCCGCGCGCTCTCGATGGAGCCGGAGCTGCTCGTGGCCGACGAACCGGTCTCGTCGCTCGACGTGTCCATTCAGGCGCAGATCATCAACCTCTTCCGGCACTTGCAGGCCGAGCACGGCTTCACGTTCTTATTCATCGCGCACGACCTCGCCATGGTGCGCTACCTCTGCGACCGCGTGGGCGTGATGTACCGGGGCAAGCTCGTCGAGTGCGCCCCGGCGGAAGAATTATTCCGGCACCCGCTGCACAGCTACACCCGCGCGCTGCTCTCCGCCATTCCCCTGCCCGACCCGATCCGCGAACGGGCGCGGAAGCTCGTCCCGTTCGACGAGGCGGACTTCCATCCGGACGGGCGGCTCGTCGAGGCCGCGCCGGGCCATTTCGTGCTGGAAGGAGGTGCGGCGGAATGAATCAAAAACCATTCTGGCGCGGTCTGCTCCGCACCGTGCTGACGCTTGCCCTCAGCCTGTTTCTGCTCTCGCTGCTGGTCTTTGTGATTGCGCACTACGCGCCCGGCGACCCGCTGCGCGCCTACTTTGGCGACCGCGTGGAGAAAATGAGCGTCGATGAGCGTGCCTGGGCCGAGGCGAAGCTCGGCCTCGACCGGCCCGTTTTGACGCAGTACGGCATCTGGCTGCAAAACGCGCTGCACGGCGATTTCGGCATCTCCTACAAATATAAGATGGACGTGCTGGAGGTCATCCGCACGCGCCTGCCCTATACGCTCCGCCTCGGCGGCGTGGGCTTTGTGCTGCTGTTCGTGCTGTCGCTCGGGGTCGGTGTGCTCTGCGCGCGGCATGAGGATTCGCTGCTCGACCGCATTCTCTGCCGCGTGGGCACGGTCATGAGTTGCGTGCCGGAATTCTGGCTGTCGCTCGTGCTGATCCTGCTCTTTGCGGTGGAGCTGCGCTGGCTGCCAAGCTCCGGGGCCTACAGCGTCGGCGGCGACGGCGGCTTTGCCGACCGGGCCGTGCATCTCATCCTGCCGGTGACGGTCGTGGTGCTGGGCCATCTCTGGTACTACGCCTATCTGGTGCGCAGCCGATTGATCGAAGAGCTGCACGCGGACTATATCCTGCTGGCCAAGGGAAAGGGACTGCCGAAGCGAACGGTGCTCCTGCGGCACGCGCTGCGCAACGTTCTGCCCTCGTATCTTTCGATCATGGCGATCTCCGTGCCGCACATCCTCGGCGGGACGTACATCGTCGAGACCGTGTTTTCCTATCCCGGACTCGGTACGCTCAGCTATGAGAGCGCCCGGTATCAGGACTATAACCTGCTGATGGTGCTCTGCATGATGACCGGCGCGGCCGTCATCGTGTGCAATCTGCTGGCCCAGGCGATCAGCGCGCGCATCGACCCGCGCCTCGCCGGAGAGGAGGCAGCACATGGATGATTTTACCCTCGTCGGTGCGCGGCCTTCCGCGCCGCAGCCGGCCAAAAAGCAGCCATGGTATCGCGGTCTGCCGCTCGGCGCAATGCTCGTGCTGGCACTCATCATCCTCGGCTGTCTGTCGTGCGGACTGTTTCTCCCGCGCGACCCGACCTATATGGATCTTGCCAACTGCAACGCCGCGCCCAGCCGCGAATTCCTCTTCGGCACGGACGCGATGGGCCGCGACATCTTCTCGATGATCTGGTACGGCGGCCGTGCGTCGCTGACGATCGGCTTTCTGGGTGCGGCCATCTCGACGGTCATTGCCGCCCTGCTCGGCACGCTGAGCGGCTGCGCCGGGCCGCGGCTCGACGCGCTTCTGATGCGCGGGATGGAGATCTTCCTCAGCGTGCCGCATCTGCTGCTGATCGTACTGCTGCAAGCCATTCTCGGCACGGCCTCGGTCTGGACGCTGTCGCTCGTCATCGGCGTCACCGGCTGGGCCGGGATCGCCAAGGTCGTCCGCACCGAGGTGCGCCGCCTGCGCACGAGCGAATATGTGCTGGCCGCGCGGTGCATGGGCGGCGGATTTTTCCACGTCCTGTGGGAGCATCTCGCGCCGAATTTCCTCTCCGCGATCCTCTTCATGGTGGTCATGAACGTGCAGAGCGCGATCCTGGCCGAGTCGACGCTGAGCTTTCTCGGCCTCGGCCTGCCGCTGGAGGTCATCTCGTGGGGCAGCATGCTCTCGCTGGCGCAGCAGGCGCTGCTGACAAAGAGCTGGTGGGCCGTGGTGATCCCCGGCATATTCCTGGTGGCCACGCTCCTGTCCGTGACGCTGCTCGGCAATGCGCTGCGGTACAGAAACAGCCACAATCGTGGAAAGATATGACATAGCAATTTACGGATTTCCATGGTATACTGAGAAAAACGGACGATTTGGAGGACAATGATGAACATTCTGGTCATGGACGCACAAGGCGGCGGCATTGGAAAGCAGGTCGTCACGGCGGTGCGCACGCGCTTTCCGGACGTGACGATCACAGCAGTCGGCACGAATGCCGCGGCGACGACCGCGATGCTCCGCGCCGGGGCAGACGAAGGCGCGACGGGCGAAAACGCCGCCGTGGTCTGCTGCCGGAGGGCCGACGTGATCATCGGGCCGGTCGGCATTGTGATTGCGGACGCAATGCTCGGCGAGGTGACGCCGCGGATGGCCGTCGCCGTCGGGCAGAGCGCGGCCAAGCGCATCCTCATTCCTGTCAACCACTGCACGAACTTCATCGCGGGCGTGGCCGATCTGAGCGTCGGACGGCTCGTCGATTCGGTGGTCGTGGAGCTTGAAAAAACCATCCGCAGCGCTTGACGCGCTGTCCGGCGATATGCTAAAATAAGGCCATCGTGAGCGCAGGAAGCGCCGCCCCGGGCTGAAGCCCGCAGTTCCCCGCAATCACAAGATGTATATCCAGAAGGTATACGGCTTCCGAAGGAGTCGTATACCTTTTCATGTTTTTCAGGAGATTCCTATGGAACTACAGGGCTTTTTTCACGAACACCCCAAGGCGGCGCTCGGCTTTTCGGGCGGCGTGGATTCCTCTTACCTGCTCTGGGCCGCGCGGCAGTGCGGCGCGGACGTGCGCCCCTACTACATCAAGACGTCCTTTCAGCCGGAATTTGAATTTGAGGACGCGAAGCGCCTCTGCCGGGAGATCGGCGCGGAGCTGACCGTGCTGGAGCTGGATGCGCTTTCTGACCCCGCAGTTGCGGCGAATCCGGCGGACCGCTGCTACCACTGCAAGCGGAATCTCTTCGGCACGCTCGCCGCGCGGGCGCTGGCCGACGGCTACACGCTCCTGCTCGACGGGACGAACGCCTCGGACGACGCGGGCGACCGGCCCGGCATGCGCGCGCTGCGGGAGCTTTCGGTGCGCTCACCGCTGCGTGAGTGCGGGCTGACGAAGGCGCGCATCCGCGCACTTTCGCGCGAAGCTGGCCTGTTCACGTGGGACAAGCCGGCCTATGCCTGTCTCGCCACGCGCGTACCCACCGGCGAGACCATCACGGCGGAAAAGCTGCAAAAAACGGAGCGCGCTGAGGCGCTGCTTTTCTCGCTCGGCTTCCGCGACTTCCGCGTGCGCTATTTTGCGGGCGCAGCGCGCATCCAGCTGCCGGAGGCGCAGCTGCCGCTGGCGCTGGAGCGGCGGACAGAGCTTTTGTCAGAACTGAAAAAAATCTATCCGGCGGTGCTGCTGGATCTGGAGGTACGGGGATGAACGAGGAATTGCGGGCCACGCTGGAGGACGTCCGTTCCGGCGCACTTTCGGTGGACGAGGCGGCGCTGCGGCTGAAAAAGGCCCCGTTTGAAGACCTCGGCTATGCGAAGGTCGATCTGCACCGCGCCGTCCGTCAGGGGGCGGCGGAGGTCATCTACGGCGCGGGGAAAACACCCGCGCAGATCGCGGGCATTGCCGCGCGGATGCGGGAGCGCGGCGTCGAGCCGATCCTCATCACGCGCCTGTCACCCGAGGCGGCGGCGGAAGTCGAACAGACCGTCCCGCTCGATTACCGCGCGGAGGCGAAGCTCGGCATTGTGGGCAAGATTCCGGAGCCGGTTGGCTCCGGCGCGGTCGTCGTTGCGACGGGCGGTACATCGGACATCCCGGTCGCGGAGGAGGCGGCAGTCACCGCCGAGGTCCACGGTAGCCGCGTCGTGCGGCTCTACGACGTGGGCGTTTCGGGCCTGCACCGGCTGCTGGCCCACGCGGACGAGCTGATGGCCGCGCGGGCGGTCGTCGCCGTGGCGGGGATGGAGGGCGCGCTGGCCAGCGTGGTCGGCGGACTGGTCGACTGCCCGGTCATCGCCGTGCCGACGAGCGTTGGCTACGGCGCGAGCTTCGGCGGCGTGGCCGCGCTGCTCGCGATGCTCAATTCCTGCGCAAGCGGCGTCAGCGTCGTGAACATCGACAACGGCTTCGGCGCGGGCTATCTCGCCAACATGATCGACCGGATGGGAGGACAGCGATGAATATTTTATATCTGGACTGCGCGATGGGCGCGGCGGGCGATATGCTGATGGCGGCGCTGCTGGAGCTGCTGCCGGACCGGGACGCATTTCTGCGCGACATGAATGCGCTGGGCCTGCCGGGCATTGAAGTGACGGCGGAGCCGTCGGTCAAGTGCGGCGTGACGGGGACGCACGTCCATGTTTTTGTCCATGGCGAGGAAGAAGGCCACGAGCACCATGACCACGAGCATGAACATGGGCACGAACATCACCACACCGGTCTGCATGAGATCGAGCACCGGATCGGGCAGCTGCCCGTGCCGGAGGCCGTGCGCGAAGATGTGCGGGCCGTCTACCGCTCGATCGCGGATGCGGAGAGCCGCGTCCACGGCGCACCGGTCGACCAGATCCACTTCCACGAGGTCGGCACGCTCGACGCGCTGGCCGACGTCGTGGGCGTCTGCTGGCTGATGCACCGCCTTGCGCCGGACGCAGTTTATGCCTCGCCGGTGCATGTCGGATCTGGACAGGTGAAATGCGCGCACGGGATTCTGCCCGTGCCCGCCCCGGCGACGGCGCTGCTCCTCGAGGGAATCCCCTGCTACGGCGGCGCGGTGCGCAGCGAACTCTGCACGCCGACGGGCGCGGCGCTGCTGCGCCGTTTCGTGACGAAGTTCGGCCCGATGCCGCAGCTCTGCATCGGGAAGATCGGCTATGGCATGGGTACGAAAGACTTTGAGGCGGCCAACTGTGTCCGCGCGATGCTGGGCCGCAGCGACGCACAGCCGGAGCAGATCGTGGAGCTCTGCTGCAATCTCGACGACATGACGCCGGAAGACGTGGGCTTTGCGATGGAGCGGCTGTTTGACGCGGGCGCGCTCGACGTCTGGACGGCGCCGATCGGCATGAAGAAAAACCGCCCCGCCGTGCTCCTCACCTGCATGTGCCGCGAGGAGACGCGCGAAGCGATCTTAGAAACGCTCTTCCGCCACACGACGACGCTCGGTGTCCGCGCCAGCCGCTGCAACCGCTATACACTCACGCGCACGGCACGCACCGTGGACACGGCGCACGGCCCCGTGCGTGTGAAGTCCGCCGAGGGCTTCGGCGTAAAGCGGGAGAAGGCAGAATTTGACGATCTCGCCCGCATCGCGCGCGAGACGGGCCGTTCGCTGCGCGAGGTACGCGCAGAGATCTGAACATAGGAGGGAAACCGATGTACCGGGTACTTTTGGTGGAGGACGACCGCGGGATCGCCGACGCGCTGTGCGCGCAGCTTGGAGACTGGGGCTTTGCCGTGCGGGCCGTGGAGAATTTCCGCGATGTGACCGGAGAATTCCGCGCATTTGATCCACAGCTCGTGCTGCTCGATCTGATGCTGCCGTTCCAGAGCGGCTATCACTGGTGTGCGGAGCTGCGGAAGATTTCCAACGTGCCGGTCATGTTCCTCTCGTCCGCGGCAGACAACCTCAACATCGTGACAGCGATGAACATGGGCGCGGACGATTTCATCGCGAAGCCGTTCGACTGCGCCGTGCTCGTCGCGAAGATGCAGGCGCTGCTCCGCCGGAGCTATGATTTTGTCCAACCCGCGCCCGCGCTGACCTGCCGCGGCGCGCAGCTCTGCACCGACGACCAGACGCTGCAATTCGGCGCAGAGAAGATCGCACTCTCGAAAAACGAATACCGCATCCTGCTCTGCCTGATGGAGCAGAAGGGCAAGGTGGTCAGCCGCGAGCGGCTGATGGAGCGGCTGTGGGAGAGCGAGGCGTTCGTCGACGAGAACACCCTGACCGTCAATGTCAACCGGCTGCGCAAAAAGCTGGCCGCGGCGGGCCTCGCAGACTTTATCATGACAAAATTCGGCGTTGGCTATCTGGTGGAGGACGTATGAAGCTGTTTTTTGCCTATCTGCGCCTGCGGTGGAAGGTGCTGCTGGGCGCGGTGCTGTTTTACGCGCTGTTTGCCGTCTCATTCGCGCTCTACGGGCTGCCGCTGGCGGCGGTCTGGTATCCGGCGGCGCTGACGGCGGTGCTGGGCCTGATCTTCTTTCTGTGCGACTTTGGCCGCATCCGGCGGACGCATGCGGAGCTCTTGGCGCTCTCCAATGCCCCGGCAGAGCAAATCGGCCCGCTGCCGGAGACATCACGGATCCTGGATGGCGATTATCAGGCGATCATCCGCAGCCTGCAAGTGCAGGCGCGGCAGCTGGCCTCGTCCGCCGCGGCGCGCGAGCGCGAGGCGAGTGATTATTACACCGTCTGGGCGCACCAGATCAAGACGCCCATCGCCGCGATGGAGCTGACGCTCCGGCAGGAGGATTCGCCGCAGGCGCGGCGGCTGCTGGGTGAGCTTTCGCGCATCGAACAGTATGTCGAGATGGCGCTGACCTATCTCCGGCTCGAGAGCGCGGAGAGTGATTACGTCTTCCGCGACTGCGCGCTCGATCCCATCATCCGGCAAAGCGTCAAGCGGTTTTCCGCCGAGTTCATCGGGCGCAAAATCCGGCTCGACTATGCGCCGGCAGACTATACGCTGGTGACGGACGAGAAATGGCTCGGCTTCGTGCTGGAACAGCTGCTCTCCAACGCGCTGAAATACACCCGCGCGGGCAGCGTCCGCATCTTTCTGGAACATGAGACGCTCTGCATCGCGGACACTGGCATCGGCATCGCGCCGGAGGATCTGCCGCGCATCTTTGAAAAGGGCTACACCGGACTCAATGGCCGCACCGACCGCAAGGCGACAGGACTCGGACTCTATCTCTGCCGCCGCGTGTGCGAGAATCTCGGCATCGGCCTGCGAGCCGAATCCACCCCCGGCACGGGGACAACGGTGTTTTTAGACCTGTCGCAGCGGCAGAGAAGGTTTGAATAAGTTCCGCAGCGATCAAAGGCCCCCTCTATGAAGAGGGGGGCTTTGCGGGCGGACAATGCCCGCCCCCCATTGTATCGATATACGCAAAAAATCCCGGCTCCCAAGAGGAAGCCGGGACCTTTCTTAGTTTCCTTCAATGGCGTCGACCGCGGAGATGACTGTCCCGCGGAAGGCCCGCTTTTCCAGTTCCGCCACGCCGCGGATCGTCGTGCCGCCGGGCGAGCAGACGCCGTCCTTCAGTACGCCGGGGTGCAGGCCGCTCTCCAGATAGAGCATGCCGGTGCCGATGAGCACCTGCGCGGCCATCTGATAGGCCGCCGCGCGGGACAGGCCGTATTTGACGCCCGCGTCGCCGAGGGCCTCGAGATACATCGCGGTGAACGCCGGCGTGCAGCCGCCGAGCGTGCCCGCCGGGCCAAACTGCGCCGCCGTGACCGGGACGATCAGGGCGATCTTGCCGAATGTCTCCTCAAACTGCGCATACTCCGCCTCGGTCAGATTGTGTGTCGACTCGCACGCAAGAACGCCCTCGCCGATGGCGATGGGGGTGTTCGGGATGGTGCTGATGTGGTGCGTGCCGGGCGCGAGGAAGGCTTCGTAGCGGGCGAAATCCCAGCCGCTGACGATGGAGACGACGATCTTGTCCCGCAGCGCAGGCAGCACCGGGCCGAGCACGTCCTCCAAAATCGCAGGGACAACCGCCGGGACAACCCAGTCGCTCTTCGCAACGACGTCCGCCGCCGTCCGCTCCGCGTGGACGCCGAGCTTATCTGCGGTTTCTTGCAATTTGTCAAAATGGCCGGCACAGGCGTAAATATCCTCCGGTGTGCAGACGTTCCGGGCAAGCAGCCCCTCTGCAATCGCGCGGCCCATGCTGCCAAAGCCGATAAATCCGATTTTCATCTGGGTTTCCTCCTCAATATTGCTCCGTCTCGGTGACGCAGTTCATTTTAATTTCTTCGACGAGGGCTTGCAGCGCGTCGACCACGTGCGGGCGGATGTCGCCGCCGACGAGGACGAGCATGATGTCGTCCCCGACCGCAAGTTTGCCCCGGTTCAGCCATACGCGGACATAGCGGATGCCGGGCATGGCGCGGGCGTTCTCGATTGCAGCCGCAGCCTTCACCTCATCGTAGTCAAAGACCATGCCGCGCACGGGCGGCGCATCCTCGCCAAGGCGCGCGGTGCGCTTGGCCGTCGCGCGGACGACGCCATTGTGGAACAGGTACATCCCGCACGCCGCGCCCTCCGGGCTGGCCTTCGCCTCATGGAGCCAGAGGTCGAGACTCGGGGCGGTCTGCTTTTCGGGCTTGGCCGCGCAGTCCGCCGAACCGGCGGAGCGCAGCATCTCCAGCCCGTGGCCGAGCGCCGGCAAAATCGCCTCGAAATTTTCCCGTGCGGCTTTTTCGCTGCCGGGCAGGTTGACGATCAGGCTGCTGCCGCGGATGCCCGCGATCCCGCGGGACAGGCAGCCGCGCGGCGTGATCTTGCAGCTCTCGCTCCGCATCAGCTCCGGCAGGCCGGGCGTGGCGCGCTCGACCAGCTCCGCCGTGGCCTCCGGCGTGATGTCGCGCGGGGAAAAGCCGGTGCCGCCCGTGGTCAGGATGAGCTGCACGCGCAGCTCGTCCGCAGCGTGGCGGATCGCGGCCTGGATCTGTTCTTTCTCATCGGGGACGAGCGCCCGCTGCACGACCTCACATTCGTTCTGCGCCAGAAGCGTGCAGAGCATCGGCCCGCTGGTGTCCACCCGTTCGCCGCGCGAGCACTTGTCGCTGACGGTGATGACGGCGGCTGTATACTTCATATCGATTCCTCCCTTTGGAATGTCCCGTGGACGCCGCCGGTCTTGGAGAGCAGGCGGACGTCGGTGATGACCATGTCGCGCTGGACAGCCTTGCACATGTCGTAGACCGTGAGCGCCGCGACGGACGCGGCCGTCAGGGCCTCCATCTCGACGCCCGTCCGCCCGTCGCAGCGGACGGAGGCGGTAATTTCGACGGAGCAGCGCGTCTCATCCAGCGTGAGCCGAAGGTCAACGCCGGATATCTGCACCGGATGGCACATCGGGATCAGCTCCGGCGTGCGCTTCGCGCCCATAATGCCCGCCACCTGCGCGACCGTGAGCACGTCGCCCTTCTTCACGCCGCCGGAGCGGATGAGGTCGAACGTCTCCCGGTTCACCAGTACGCGCGCGGCGGCGACGGCCTCGCGGTGCGTGACGTCCTTTTCCCCGACGTCCACCATCCGCGCGCGGCCCTGATCGTTAAAATGTGTAAAATCCGCCATGTCAGCCTCCGATCTCGTTCATGCTCCGGCCCGCCTCGCTCTGGTGCGCGAGGTCAAGCGGCGCGTGCCGCGCCGGTTTTTCCCGGATGGCGCGCAGAAATTGGGCACGCATCGCCTCGTCGTCCAGCCCGCGGATGGAGAACTCCTGCCCGCTGTGCAGACAGGGCTTCAGCTTGCCGTCCGCCGTGAGGCGGAGGCGGTTGCAGCCCGCGCAGAACTGGCAGCTCACGGGCCGGATCAGGCCGACGTAACCTTGTGCGCCCGGCAGGATATACCGCTCGGCCACGCCGCCATCCGGCGGCAGAGCCGTCAGCTCCGGCAGCGCGTTCAACACCACGCCGCAGTCCAGCGGATACGCGCCCGGCGGGCGCTGCCCCATCGGCATCCACTCGATGAAGCGGACGTCGATGGGATATGCTCTTGTGAGTCCGGCAAGCGCCGGAATTTCATCGTCGTTGAAGCCGCCGAGCAGGACGGCGTTCAGCTTCACGCGGTCGAACCCGGCAGAAAGGGCCGCATCCAGTCCGCGCAGCGCATCGTCCAGACATCCGATGCGCGTGATGCGGGCATATTTTTCCGCATCCAGCGTATCGAGGCTCAGGTTCACGCGCCGCACACCCGCCGCGCGAAGCTCGTCCGCCAGCGGCGGGAGCAGCACGCCGTTCGTCGTCAGGCAAAGCTCCTCCACGCCGGGAATGTCCGCGATGCCGCGGCAGATCGAGAGGATATTGCGCTTGACGAGCGGTTCACCGCCGGTGACGCGTACCTTGGTGACGCCGAGCTGCGCGGCGATGCGCACCGCGCGCAGCAGCTCCTCCTCCGTCAGCATATCCGCGTGGCTCCGCTTGCGGACACCCTCGGCGGGCATGCAGTACTGGCAGCGAAGGTTGCAAAGCTCCGTGACGGAGACGCGCAGATAGGTGATCGCGCGGCCAAAGGAATCGGTCATCTCAATACCTTCCGAATGTACAAGTTGGGAAATGGCACGGCTTGCAGAGGCGGCAGAGTCCTCCGTCGCCGAGGCGGATGAGGTCTTCATGCGTCAGGCGGTCGCCCGCGTAGATCTGCGGGAGCAGCACGTCGAAGATCGTCGTCGGCATACTGATGGCCGCACCGGGGACGCCGAGGATCGGCACATCGCCGAGGTACGCCACGAGCGTCATATTGCCCGGCTGCGCCGGGACGCCGTGCGTGATGATCTCCGCGCCGAGCCGCCGGATGGCGGTGGGCGTGAGGTCGTCCGGGTCGACGGACATGCCGCCCGTAAAGATGAGAAAATCCGCGCCTTGGGCCAGATAGCCCTTTGCGGTGTCGACGATCATATTGAGATTGTCGTCGCAGATCGTCACGCCGAGGATCTCGCCCGGATAGTGTGCGAGCTTCGCCCGCACGACCGGCTCAAACTTATCTTTGATCCGGCCCGTGTAGATTTCGGAGCCGGTAATGATGACGCCCGCCTTGCGCGCATGGTAGGGCCGCAGATCGAGCAGCTTTTTTCCCTGACAGAGGCGCTCGGCCTCGATCACCTGCGTCTCCTGCGTCACAAGCGGGACGATGCGCATCGAGGCCAGCCGGTCGCCCGCCTCGACGGGGAAATGATCCGGCAGCGTGGAGATCGTGAGGTCACCAATCGAATTGACCTGGTTCAGAAGCGCCGTATCGACGCGGAACATGCCGCGCGTGTCCGCCATCAGCAGGACCTTTCCCTCCGACGGCTCGGTATAATGGCAGCCCTCGACCTGCGCCATCGCAGCCATGCGCCGCGCGGCGTCCTCCTCGTGGATCTCGCCCGCATTCTCTTCCCAGATGAAGACGGTGCGCTTGCCGAGGTCGAGCAGCTTTTCCACGTCACCCTCCTCGATCACATGGCCGCGCTTGAATGCCGCGCCCTTGAAGCCGTCGCGCATCGCGGTGATATCGTGGCAGAGCGTCAGCCCGACGGCGTCCTGCACCTTGACCTTTTTCATGCCTGTTCCTCCGTTTCTTCGAGCGCCAGCAGCCCCTCCGCCGGGAAATGCACCCAGAGCTGCGCGGCCTGCTGTGCGCGCCACACGTCCTTCTCCATCTCCCAGCCGACCGGCGTGGTGTCCGTGCGTCCGGCGGGCCGGAGCAGCACCGTAAAGGAGAACGGATTTTCAATGACCTCCGCAACGTCGCAGCGGACTTCATTTTCGCCGCGCCCGGGTCGGACATCGTGCATCCGGATGCCGACGCAGCCGCCGGAGAAGCCCGGTTTGCGCAGCGTGATGCCCCAATCTGCGGCCTCAAAGCTGCCGTCCGGCAGCATCGCCGCACGCGAAATGTTCTTGCAGCCCGTCAGCGCCGCCGCCGCGCGGGTATGCGGATCGCGGAATACGTCCTTCTTCGTGCCGGATGTCTCGACGCGCCCATGCTCCATCACGACAATCCGGTCGGCGAGGCGATAGACCTCGTCCCGGTCGTGTGAGACAAAGATGGCCGTCTTTCCAAATTCACGCAGCGTCTGGTGCAGCTCCCGCTCGAGGCGAAAGCGCAGATGCTGATCGAGCGCGGAGAACGGCTCGTCCAGCAGCAGGATCTGCGGGTCGGACACGAGGATGCGCGCCAGCGCGACGCGCTGCTGCTGTCCGCCGGACAGCTGCGAGGGATAGTGCTTCGCCAGCGGCTGAAGCTGGAAGCTCTCCATCAGCCGCTCGGCCAGCGCCTCGCGCCTGGCCTTGTCCCGCTCGCGCCGTGCGCCCGCGCGGATGTTCTGCGCGACTGTCATGTTCGGGAACAGCGCGTAATTCTGGAACATCAGGCCCGTCCGCCGCCGCTGCGGCGTGAGATCGATGTGCTTTTCGGAATCAAAGAGCGTCACCCCGTCCACAACGATGCGGCCCCGGTCGGGCCGCTCGATACCCGCGATGCACTTGAGCGTCATGCTCTTGCCGCAGCCGGACGCACCGAGCAGCGCAAGAATTTCGTTTTCCGCCTCAAAGGCGACCTTCAGATGGAAGTCGCCTTTGAGGCGCTTTTCCAGATCGACAAATACCGACATCTCAGCGTCCTCCTCTTGCGCGCTGCCTCTCGCGCTTTTCCAGCATATTCATCGCGAGCAGCACGACGAACGAGATCGCGAGGTTCACCAGCACCCATAAAAAGGCCTGTGCATCGTCATTCGTCCGCCAGAGCTGATAGACCGTAGTGGAGATCGTGGCGGTGCGGCCGGGCGTATAGCCCGCGATCATGCTTGTCGCGCCGAATTCGCCGAGGGCGCGGGCAAAGGCCAATACCGTCCCCGCGAGGATGCCCTGTCGGCAGGCGGGCAGGCGGATGCGCCAGAAGATGTAATGATTGGAGAGGCCGATGGACTTGGCCGACCAGGCCAGCGTCTCGTCGAATGCCTCAAACGCGCCGCGCGCCGTCCGGTACATGAGCGGAAAGATGACGACGGCAGTCGCAAAAATGGCCGACCACCAGGTCATCGTCAGCTTCAATCCGAACGTCTCGAGGAACCACATGCCGATCAGCCGCTTCGGCCCGAGGACGCGCAGCAGCAGATAGCCCACGACCGTGGGCGGCAGGACGAGCGGCAGCGTGAGG
>ERZ827512.1492-NODE-1492-length-22712-cov-6.778391_pt1 | contig 22712 bp, 19 predicted proteins | sample MGYA00519916_ERZ827512 | MGnify/ENA primary metagenome ERZ827512 (study PRJEB31778, sample SAMEA3449335) | human gut metagenome | biome: human gut; feature: human-associated habitat; material: faeces | place: United Kingdom | collected 2010/2012 ... | reverse complement strand
CCGTCATGGGAACGGCTGACGAGGTTGAGGACAGAAAGTGGAACAACGGCGAGGTTATCAATACCCTCCGCAAGTACACCGACGAGGAAAAGGCTTACGACGTTCACTATACCCTTCAGCAGAAAAGATAAACCGACCCTTTTTCCTCCGCCGGAACGGCGGGGGAAAAAGAGGGGGAGAAACGGAAATGTATAAAAATTATAAGATAAGACCGCCGTTTTTTGAGATAGGTCCCAAGGCATATCTTTACGGCGAAAAAATGCTTGCACTTGCCAAGGTCATCGACAGAACGGCGGCAAAATACGATCTTGACGTGATAGTCACGCCGCAGTATACCGATCTCCGTATGATTGCGGAGAACACGGAGAGAATACACGTCTACGCCCAGCACATGGATTATCTCCCCGCCGGAAGAGGGCTCGGCTCCGTACTTCCGGAGGCTGTAAAGGCTGCGGGAGCTGTCGGTGTGATGCTGAACCATGCCGAGAAAAAGCTGACTCTTTCGGAAATCGAAAAGACGATAAAACGTGCCGACGAGGTCGGGCTGGCGACGATAGTCTGTGCCGATACTGTTGAGGAGCTGTGCGCCTGCGCAAGGCTGTCGCCGAATCTGCTCGTTGCCGAACCGACAGAACTGATCGGGACAGGCAGTACAGCCGGAGACAACTATGTCAAGGCAACGATCCGCGCGGTAAAAGAGATAAATCCCGACATAATGGTGCTTCAGGGCGCAGGGATATCAAACGGAAAAGATGTTTACGACACGATAAAGCTCGGCGCGATGGCAACGGGAAGCACAAGCGGCATCATCAGGGCGCAGGATCCGTATGCGATGGTCGAGGAAATGCTCAGCAATCTGAGGCGCGCGTGGGATGAGCTTCACTGAATTCAACCGGAAGGACTGCAACTTCATATGAAAAAATTATTTGCGGGAGTAAAACGGTATGACATGACTCCGCCGAAGGGTGTCAGACTTGCCGGGTATCCTCATTTCACGCGTGAAAATACCGGATACCATGACCGGCTTTACGCAACGGCGGTATACCTGACCGACGGAGAAACGGAATTTGTTTTTGTCACGCTTGACATACTGTTTTTCTCTAAAAAGTACGCCGCGGAGGTCAGACAAAGGGTAAGCGCACAGTGCGGGATCCCGGAGAGACAAATACTTATCTGCTGTTCACATACTCATTCGGGACCGTGGGCTGCGGGAAACCCGGAGCTTGAAGCGACTGCCGGAAACAGTCGCGACATAGACCCCGACTATCTCGACAGCCTTATTGAAGGAGTAACCGGGGCAATCGTCGGAGCTTCCGGAGATACTTTTGAGGCGCTTATAGGCTTCGGCTCGGCTCATATCGGTGCAGAGTCGGGAATCGGCGGAAACCGCCGCGACAGAAACGGGATCTGCGACCCGGAACTGAACGTTGTGGCGGTGAAGGACATGACAGGCGCAGTCCGCGGGATCATTGCGAATTATGCACTTCATCCCACGTTCCTGCATGAGGACAATCTGCTTGTGACAGCCGACTATCCGGGATACCTGCGGTCGTACCTTGAAGGGGTCTTTCCGGGGGCTGCGGTGGGATTTGCGCAGGGAACCTCCGGTGACCAGTCGTCGAGATATTTCAGGCAGGGACAGTCGTTTGAAGAGGCTGAAAGAGTCGGCGTGCTGATGGGCAGGGCTGCCGAGAAGATAATCTGCGGGTCAGAGTTTTTTACCCCCGATGTCCTTCGCCACGCATGGGCGGAACTTGAGATACCGATAAGGGAATACCCGCCTGTCAGGGAGCTGAAGGAAAGAGTCGGGATCTATACCGAGTTGTACGAACGGCTTAAAGCATCGGATGCGCCGTATCTTGACGTTCAGAACGCAAATCTGAAAATGCTCGGCGCTGAGGATATGCTCGGATACGCGATCTGCATCAGCGAGGGCAGAAGGGTCGATCTGCGTGACGACGAAAATCCCGCAGAGATCTCGGTTTTCCGCATCGGCGGACATATCATTGTCGGGTATCCCGGCGAGGTGTTCGTCGAATACGGGCTTAAGGTCAGAAATTCCGGTAAAGCGGAGAGCATTTTCGTGTTCGAGCTTGCGGACGGCTGTCTGCCCGGTTACTGTATAAACGATGAAGCATACGCCGGCGACGGCTATGAGGCGGGAAACTGTATGCTTGCGCCCGGTTTCGGTGACACGCTTGCAGACACGGCACTTGAACTGATAGACATGGTGTCGGGATAACCGCACCGGAAGGATACAACCGATGGAAGAGTACTATATTGGTGTCGATCTCGGAACAACGGGGATCAAGACCGTTCTGTACGATCACTGCGGCAGGGAGATCGGGTCGGAATCAGAGGAGATTCCGCTTATCACCCCCGCACCGGGGTGGGCGGAGCAGTCTCCGGAATGCTGGTACGAAATTCCCTGCCGGCTGATAAAAAAGCTGACCGGGCAGATTTCCGGAGGACGCGTCGCGGCACTCGGAATTTCGTCGCAGGGGATAACCGTCATACCTGTCGGCAGGGACGGAAGACCGCACGGCAACGCGATAAGCTGGCTTGATTCAAGGGCGGAGGAGGAGCTTTCGGAGATTCTTGCGGTCACTCCGGAGGAAGAGCTGAACCGGATGACGGGAAAGCATCCGTCAGCCCTGTATTCGCTTCCGAAGCTGATGTGGCTGAAAAAGCACCGGCATGAGATATTCAGCGGGGCGGCGATGTTTCTAATGCCGCTTGATTACCTGACTTTCCGGCTCTGCGGCAGGGCAGTCACCGACGCGACGATGGCGGGCGGGACGATGCTTTACGACCTTGAGGAAAGGTGCTTCAGCAAAACGCTCTGCGAAAGATACGGAATTCCCGCGGAAAAACTGCCGGAGGTGCTTCCGACAACCTCTTTTGCCGGGTACATGAACCGCGCGTCGCTTGAGTTGACCGGACTTTCCGGCAGTGTCGGGATAGCGGTGGGGGCACAGGATCAGAAGATCGCGGCTTTCGGAGCCGGGATGAAGGGGGGCACCGTTACGGTGTCGCTCGGAACTGCCGGCGCGATGGAGATACTTTGCGCAAACCGCTCTGATGTTCTTCCGTCGTTCGTATTCGATGACGGCGAAAGCTCGCAGATAGTCCTTGAGGGCTGTATAAACACCTTCGGTGCGTCTGTCAGATGGTTGCGCGACAGGATGTTTCCGGGGATCACCTATAAGGAAATGGACGCGCTTGCGGAAGAGGCGGAGCCGGGCTGCGGCGGGGTGTGCTTCTATCCTCATCTGTCCGGACCGGGCACCCCGCATCACGGAAGATCTCCACGCTCCGGATGGTGCGGAATGACGCTTGCGACCGGACGTCGGGAGATGATAAGATCTGTATATGAAGGGCTCGCCTGTGAGATAAGACTAAATCTTTCGGCTGCGGAACGCGCGGGAGGACGGGCAGACAGACTGCGGCTCTTCGGAGGCGGAAGCAGAAGCGGAATTCTCTGCCGGATAATTGCCGGGGTAACCGGACTTCCGGTTATAACCGCCGGAAACGGAGAAACCGCGTCGTTCGGCGCGGCAAAGGCGGCATATATCATGCACACAGGAGACAGGTCAGGTTTTACGGGGGACGGCGGCAGTGAAAGGCTGTATCTTCCCGAGGAGAACTATGACGGAATATACGAAAGATACATTTCGGGTCAGATATACTGACAAACAGGAAAGGATAAACCGGCATGAAGAAGATCGGATTCATCGCGCTTGCGCACCCGGACTATATTTCCGACGGCAGGGCAAAGGAATTTGCCGAAAGAGCCGTCGGAGTTGCAGAAAAAAACGGATACAGGGCGGTTTTCAGCGGAAGGCTTGCCTGCGACACTGAGGCCGCACTCCGGGACGCGCTTGAGATACTCCGTTCCGATGTGTGCGGAACGGTGCTGTTTCTTGCGTCGTGGCTGGAGTGCCCCGTTGCCATGACCGCGGTAAAGGAGCTTTGCGGGATGCCGCTGTTCCTGTGGGGATTCCCGATGTGGGAGGAGGACGGGCGTGAGATGAGCACCGGCTCATACGTCTCGTATGCAATGTTCCGGGGAGTGCTTTCACGGATCGGCAGAAATTTCCGCGAGTCACTCGGAATGCCGGGCGACCGGGAGACGGATGCGGCGTTTCTTTCCTTCTGCCGTGCAGCATATGCGAAAAAGCGTCTGTCGCGGTCAAAGATCGGGCTTGTCGGATATTCATCGATGTCGATCTATACCGGGACATTCGATCATGTTCTGATGCGGTACACGATCGGTCCTGAGATAGTCCAGAGCGACAGCTATTCACTTATCCGCTGTGCGGAGAGCACAGGGAAAAACGAGAGAGATGCCGCGCTTGAACGTCTCCGCGCCGATGCTTTTATACCGGACACCGTTCTGCCGGAAATGCTGGACAAGGCTATGGGACTTTATCTTGCAATAGAAAAGCTCCGGTGCGGGCAGGGGCTTGACGCGCTCAACTGCAAGTGCCAGTACGAATTTTCAAAGGAATACGGAATGACGCTTTGCGTTCCGCTGTCAATGGCGGCGGCGGAGGATTTCGTCACCTCCTGTGAGGGGGATATCCTCTGCACCGTTTCGATGCTGATTCTGAATTACCTTACAGGGCAGGTCATAGCCTACGGGGATGCGATAAATCACAAAGGCAATGTTCTGAAGCTCTCGCCGTGCGGATTCATGCCGTATAAGCTTGCCGCGGGGCGCAGGGAGGTCAGAAACTTCATGGAGGGCGTCGGCTTTACCGGCATTCAGAATTCCTTCACCATGAAGCCCGGAAGGGTGACGCTTTTACGCCTTGTCGAGGATATCGGCGGATATCATTTTCTCTGCACGGCAGGAGAAGGGCTTGCGGACACGAGGCTGCGCCAGGGCTGTATGCCCGCGCTTGACGTCATTCCCGACTGCGATACCTCAGAGCTTGCGCGGCATTATGCGGGACAGCATTTCGCGCTGTGCTACGGCGATGTAACGGAGGATATTTCGGGGCTTGCCGGAATGCTCGGGATCGGATGCACGGTTCTTTCGGGATCACGGAAGGAGGGGCGGTCATGAACAAATCAACGGGGATAACCGTTCTTGTGCTTCTGTCGGCACTGCTGATATCCTGCTCACGGGTGCGCAGACCGGTGCCCGGAGAAACCGAAAACAGCGGGAAGGGGAGTGACACTGCAATGACGTTTACCGTAACCGACGGAAAATACGGCGCAAAGGGTGACGGCTCAGCCGACTGCACCGATGCATTTCTTGCCGCATCTGCCGATGCCGCGGAGAGCGGGGGCGCGGTGTGCATACCTGCGGGAACATACCGTGTCGGCGGAAAGGTGAAGTTTCCCGGAAACATTACCCTGAAATTCGGAAGAGGTGCCGTGATAGAGACGGCAAAGGGCGGTGCGGTCACGCTTGACTGCCGTATTGAGGCGGCGGCGATGCAGATATTCGGAGGAGAAGGAACATTTTCCGGAAACAGCCGGTCGACGGGTTATCCGGAGTGGTTCGGAGGTGCGGCTGACGGAACCGACTCGTCGGCGGCAATGCAGAAAGCGGTCGATATTTTTCCGGAGGTGCGGCTGACGGCGGGAAGCGGTGCGTACAGACTCGGAGGCATAAGGATAACGAAACCTACGGCGATAAACGGAGTCGGGGTGCTCAGGGTCGGGATCACAGCAAAAAAAGACATGAACCTGTTTGAGATAGCAAGCGGAAGCGTTTCCTTCAGCAACCTTTCGGTTACCGGGAGCGGCAGCCGGGAGTATGCGGTCTTTTTCCTTGACACGGCGGCAGGTGATATTTCCGGTGTGAAGATCACAAACATCCACGGAACGCAGAACGGATATCTTGTCAGGGATGCGGGACTGGGCAGACATAAGGTCACGGACTTTGAAATGGCATCCTGCACTGTGAACCTCAACCGTAACACCACGGTGTACGTGAAGGATTTTGCCGACGGGATCAGGTTTACGGATGTTGTTGCAGATAATGTGCCAAACGCCTCTGACGTAAATTACCCCGGCTGGTATATGGAAAACGTGACAGGAATGTTCATGGACAATGTCGATGCGGCGGGCGGACTTGCGAAAGGCAGCGGCGGCGACGGTTTTGTGTTTGTAAACTGCCGGAACGTCAGGATTGAGCGCGCCATGCAGGATTACGTAAACGGGATCGGTCTTAAGCTTGTGGGGTGTACAAAGATGGATTTCGGCAATTTCGTCTGCTCTCTCTACGAAAAACAGGGCATTTACATGGAAAACGTGACCGACAGTACCTTTGAGATGATAAAGGCAAACGGCATTTATCCCGCCGTAAAGGTTGCCGAGACAAGAGGCGAGGTTTTCGAGGCGGTCACCCTGAAAAACTGCCGCGGTCTTACCTTCAGCAGTCTGACGGCACAGTACAATCAGTCCGACGGGCTTGTCATCGACGGGTGTACCGACATAACGATCAATTCATACGTTTTCTGGGGCAACAACGGCGACGCATATATCGAAAAGGGCAGCTCAGACCGCAATGTCCTGAACGGCGCCGTCAGCTGTTCGAATTACAAAAGAGATGCGCGCTTCATTCAGACGGGGAAGAACAGCTCTTTGCGCGGTCTTGTGATAAATTTCGTATACCGTGATCCCGTGACCGGCGCGGCGGAAATATCGTGAGGAGGGAATGGCATGAAATACATTAAGGCGATCGCTTCTTTCTTTCTGTCGTTCTGCATTCTCTGCTCCTGCGGCGGTAACGGAGCGGACAACGGAAGTACGGAGACAAACGGAAGCGGGGTGACTGAAAAAGTGCCGGCGGGGTCTTATAATCCGGAAGGAAACGAAATTGACGTAAAAAAATACGGAGCCGCCGGAGACGGAACGGGCGACGACACTGCTGCCGTAAATGCGGCGCTTGAAAAAGCAAAGGAAACCGGCGGAATTCTGTATTTTCCCGAGGGGGTCTACCGGCTGACCGAATCGGTTGCCGTAAATTCCGACGTATCGGTCGCCTTTGCCGACGGAGCGGTGATAAATACCGAAAAAACCTTCCGTGTGACCACGGTGGTCATAGCCGGCAACCACCGGATATTCGGTGAGGGCAATTTCAAGTGCATATTGAGGAACGAATATGTGAATCCCATGTGGTTCGGAGCGGTCGGAGACGGTGTGACGGACGACACGGCGGCATTTGAAAAGGCACTGGAAAGCGGCTCGTCCCTGGGAGTGCCGTTTACTGCAGGCGGTTTTGCGGTCGGAGGGCTGAATCTGAAAAAATCTGCGGTGATCACCGGGATTCCCTCGGAAAACGGGGAACGGGCAAGGCTTGTCGGGATAAAGAACCGGGATATGTTCACTTTCTCGGCTTATGACATAAGCATTTCGGGATTCGATATCGATATGTCGGATTCCGGGAAGGCAGCGGTTTTCTTCTATGATACCTCTGCGGCGGGAAAATCGGGCTACCACCTGTATGATATCGATATTACCGGTGCGTACCGGGTTATCAGGGACGCGGCAGTCATTACAAATTATGTAACAAACTCTCTTGTCGAGAATGTGAACTGTTATGCGGGAAGAGGGACGGCGTTTGATCTCAGGTGCTTCTGGGGCTTTGTGTTCTTCCGCGATCTTGTAATCGATTATACGGAGACCGCAGAAAAGTACGGGATAAAACCGGATTTCCCCGCTGTTATACTCGAAAACAACGCCGGATGTGTTTTCCAGAGGATGAAAATTGTCGGAGACGGAAACAAAAGCAACGGGAATGCACACGCATTTCAGTACCGCAACGATATTGCGACCTGGATGGACGGCTGTGAATTTCTCAATATCACCGGAAACTGCGTAAACGTTTCCGGGGCGTCGAGCCATCTGTATTTTTCGAATCTGAAGTCATCGGGGTGTATCGGAGACGCGTTTTCCTTCACGACAGTCATTTTCCTTCAGGTACACGGGCTTGAGATATCCGGAGGCAGGAACGGGATAATGCTGAATCAGTGCAACGGTGCTCAGATAACCGGATGCGACATAACCGGGGTAACCGGTGACGGCATACTGAATTACACGTCAAACGGGACGTCCGTTGTCGGGTGCAGTGTGTCGCAGTGCGGAGGAAGGGGTTACAGCGAGAGCTCTGCTATGGGCAGTGCGATCGTGGACTGTATCTTCACCGACTGCAGAGGAGGAGGGCTCATAATCGGTCAGAAAAGCGGTGCAGTCAGCGGCTGAACCGCACGAACAATAATATCAGAAAAAGGAGCAGGCAAAATGGAAAAGAAGCTTTTCTGTGCGTTTTTAGCGGCACTGATGTCCGGAGCGGTTTTTGTCTCCTGTAAAACCGGCACGGACAAACCGCATTCAACCTCGGACAGCATAACCGGAACTGTTCCGGTCTCCGACACTGTGCCGGACATTCCGGTGAGGGATCTTGACGGTCTGAAATGGAACGTATACGGCTATCAGCCGACAACGGAAAATGTCTTTTATGTCGAGGAGCCGGACAACGATGTCATAACGGATGCGATATACAATTCACTTATGGCTGTTGAAGACCGTTACTGCGTCGATATCACGATGACCTACTCGGGCGTTGACCCCGGAACGCAGGCAGTGCTCATAAAGCAGATGGTCGACATCGGCGAGACTTCCTATTCGATAGTGGAGCTTCATGACGCGATAGGCACGGGCGTTGCAATCGAGGGGTATTTCTATAACCTGTATGAGGTGCCGCACCTCAGTCTTACCGCTCCGTGGTGGCACAACATCGAAGATATGGCTTTGAACAACAGGGTGTTCAACATAAGCTCAGACATTTCACTTATTGATATTACCAATGCGTGGTGTCTCTTTTTCAACAAGGATATAATGGATGACCGCAGAATTGCTTACCCGTATCAGACCGTCCTTGACGGTTCGTGGACGCTTGATAAGCTGATCACGCTGACAAAGGACGTTTACGAGGATCTCAACAAGAACGGCGAGTCCGATAAGGGTGACCTTTACGGTTTTGAGTGTATGCTCTCCATGTACGGCTGGCTTGACAGCTTCGGAGTGCAGACGACCGCAAAGGACAAAGACGGAAAGCTCACGCTCATGTCAGACCTCGAAAAGGTGAACAGCATTGTCGATACCATGTGCGGATGGCTGAAGAATTCCGTCGGGGCAAAAGATTCCGGGAAGGAGAATTTCTCCGACTCAGAGGGCTTCATGAACGGCGAGTACATGATATTTATGCAGGGTCTGTCAAGCGTTTCCGGAAAGTTCAGATATGCGGATGACCTGAATTACGGAATACTTCCGATGCCGAAATGGGACGAGAAGGACGAGTACATAACCTCCTGCCTGACATATCCCTTCTGGATCCCCGGAAATCTGCCGGAAGATCAGCTTGAGATTTCCGGAATGCTGACAGAGGCGCTTTCATATCAGGGCTATAAGACAGTGGCACCGGCATATTACGAGGTCGCGCTCAAGGCAAAATACAACCCCGACGGCGACGATTCCGCAAAAATGATAACGATAGTTCACGACAGTCTCCGGCCGTCGTTCGCATGGTGCTATGAATCGTGGCAGGGAATGTATTTCGCACTTTATGAGTGCTATATGAACAACGGTTCATTTATGTCATACTACGACAGCCGTAAGGATTCCGCTCTTGCGAGAATCGACACAGTCAACAAGGCTCTTGGGCTGACATGAAGATGAGACGGATATATTTACTGCCCGCGCTGATCCTGACTGCCCTTATCTGCATCCTTCTTCCGGGATGCGGAGGGCGCGGGAGCGGCGGTGATCAGACCGGAGGTGACGGAGTGGAAACCGGAAAACAGTCAGAGGAGATAAGCGTGGTGCTTTACGGAGCGGCGGGTGACGGGGTTACCGACGATTCCGGAGCGATAAATGCCGCGATTGACTCTGCGGTCAGGGAAGGACACGACGTGTATTTCCCGGAAGGCAGATATCTTGTAAAAAAGAGCGTGACCTTCCCGGAAGGGACCGCCGCAGTATTTGCCGACGGTGCGGTCATCGTTACCGTGGGGACAAGAAAGCTCGTCTCCTTCGGCGGCGGAGTTGAGGCGGGAAATTACCGGATATTTGAGGGGGACGGCATAGGAAGGGCACTGAAAAGCTCTCACGATTCCGGCAATCCCGTCTGGTTCGGTGCAACAGGCGACGGAGTTACCGACGACACGGAGGCATTCCTTGCAGCGTGGGAGATATTCAGCCGTCTTTCGGTGCCTTATTCGGAAAACGGCTATGTGCTCTCCGGGATATCCTCCGCAAAGGGCATGATCCTTTCCGGAGCCGACCCGGAAAGACGAACCGTCATAAAGGCGGCGGCTGTCGGGAAACTGTTTACGGTAAAGGCGCCGGGATATTTTACGGTTGAAAACATAGCATTTGATCTTTCCGAAATGCCGGACGGCTCAACGGCGTTCTTCCTCGACACCGTCGGATATATGGAATACATCTTCATAAGAAACTGCTCCTTTACCGACGGCTATCACTGCTTTACAGATGCAAAATCTTCCGGCCTTGTCATGCATATGTACGTCGAGGAGACGGATTTTATAAGAAACCGAAATTCTACCTTTGACATTGAGGATTTCGAGGGGTTCATTTTCATGAAGAAAATACTCATCGACAATTCCGGGTCGTATAAGCATCACGGGCTTGACCGCGGTATTACGGCGATAGATATAGACGACGTGCGCGGAACAATCTTTGAGGAAATGACGCTGATAGGCGGGAACAGCGGATTTCCGGACGAGAGGGGGTTCAATATTCCGGGACAGGTGCAGCTTATGGCGTCCCTTTGGTGGGACAGGGTGGAGATTCGCGACATGAGTGGCTGCGCGGTGCATCTGAACAACACGACGCTCTGCTCGCTTGTCCATGTGACCGTCAAAAACTGCGGAGAGGGGATCAGAATCGGCTCCAGCTGGGACGTTCAGCTTTCCGATGTGAATGTTTCGGATGTGAAAAAAGGGAACGGTATTTATCTCTCATCCTGCCGCAACAGCGAGATATACGGCTGTACAGTCGAAAACGCGGCAAAAAGCGGCGTGAAACTGGCATCCTGCACCGGAGTGTCGGTTACCGGAATTACAGTCCGTGACTGCGGCGAATACGGCTACTGCGACATGAACGGAAGCAAAACGGTGCTCATCTCCTCCGAATGCACCGGAAACCGAAAGGCGCAGGTGTCTGTCACCGGAAGCGTAAGCAGCGTATACGACACCGACTGCGGAAACGGCAAAAGAGTCACTGCCGAAGGGAAGGGTGAGTGGTGATAAGTGAAAAGAATTCTGTTTATTGCCGCCTGCCTGCTTTTTCTCGGAACTTCGGCGGTATCATGTGAAAGGTCGGGTGAAACCGAAGTGAGCGAAAAGAGCTTATCCGGATATGTTCCTGCTCCCGGAGAGGAAAATCACGCCGGGCTTATCGAATCTGTATACCGTGACGCGGAGGGCGGCACATTGGTATTTCCGGACGGAGAATATGTGATAGACAGGGATGTCATCCTTGACTGCGACGTCAGACTGTCGGGACACACCTCCTTCCGGGTGACGGAAAACGGCTCGTTCACGGTGAACGGCGAGTTTTACGCCGGAAAACGGCGGATATTCTCCGGCGACGGACGGGTCAGAATAAACATGAATACCGGCTGCGGCTTCACCGACTGGTTTTCTTATGACGGAATAAAGGATACGGCGCTGGTTCAGAAGGCCTTTGACAGTCTGAACCGTCTGGCGGTCACCGATGAGCTTTCGGTTTCGGGAATCGTGATATCGGCACCCATAACCGTTGTCGGGTCGGGCAGCCACCGGGTCGGAATGAATGCTTCCGGCAGGTGCACACGGCTGTTCACAATCCGTTCCGGCGGCGTGTCATTTGAGAATTTCCGCTTCGATATGTCGCAGACCGGGAACGGGGCGGTGTGCTTCTACGCCGATACCGCTGACTGTGACATTGAAGGTTTCACGCTGAAGGACTGTTATATTGACGGTGCGCACACCGCCATAACCGATGCCGACGGAGAATTCTCGGTGACCGATACCCTGCTTGACGGTGTGATGTTCAGGGAAGCCCGCGGGACGCAGATCGTCATGCGCGACTTTGCGGAGAATACAAGGCTTATCGGGGTCGCGGTGCTGAGAAGGCATTCGGATACCGTGTCGTGCGGGATGCCGGGTGCGGTATTTGAAAATGCCTCTGATATGCTTTTCGAGCATTTCGACGTGAACGGTGACTTTACCGATGAGGGTACCGGTGGTCACGGAGTGATATTCAGAAACTGCAAAAACGTAACCATGCGGAGATCGCTTATGGAATATATCTCCGGAACCGGCTTTATTATCGAAAACTGTTCCGGATTCGATTTCGAAAATGTTCAGGCATATACCTTTGCCGGTTACGGATTCTGTATAGACGGGCTTACCGACTCGGTGTTCAATGTCGTCAAGGCGACATACAACAATGCCGCAGGCAGAAGCGACCCGGAGTATGAGAATTATTATATAAAGAACTGCCGTAATCTCACAATGAACTCCGTAATATCAAACGGGGCACGCGGCGCGGGGATGACCCTTTCGGGGAATCTGGAGGTAAAGGTGAACGGCTTCCTTTACTGCGATCGGCTGCCCGGAGGGAAGGGAGTCGCGCTTCTTGACGCCGGAGGAAACAGCGGGGTCGGGATCACCGGTTTTATTGACTGTTCGGCACTTTACGGGAAAAGCCTTGTCCTGACAGGAGACGGGGTGACAGTCCGGTCGGCGATGCTCTCGTCCGGAGAATGGGCGGCAGATGTCGTCGACGGAACTCATTAAAATAATACCGGCTTGATTTGCCGGAATAAATCAACGGAAGGAACCAGAAGTATGAAGAAGAAACTCCTTGCCCTGCTTTTTGCGGCGGCGATGCTTGCAGGGCTGCTTGTATCCTGCAAACCGGAAACCGGGAAGCCCGCGGAAACCGGCGGCACGACAAAGGTCACCGGGGGAACCGAATCTGCCGGCAGCGATACCGAACCGCCACGCCCCAAGCTCCCCGATGTGACCTACGGCGGTTATAATTTCAGATTCTATTCGTGGGATATTGACGGCTGGAGGGTATACAACGACATTTTCGTTGACGACCCGACGGGTCAGGACAGCATAAGTCAGAAGGTCTATGAGAGAAACACGCGGATAGAGGACAAATACGACATCAACATAACCGAAACCCGGGAATACTATTCAAAGTATGCCTATATCATCCAGCAGAACACCCAATCGGGAGACGATTATGCCGATGTTCTTATATCCCACGGATGGATTATCCCCGCGATATATGCCTTCAATCCGTTCTACAATCTCAGGGATATTAATTATCTGGAATTCAATATGCCGTGGTGGGACGACAACGCGACCGAATCGCTGACCATCGACGGATTCCTGCCGACCGGTGTTTCGGATCTGACGCTGCTTGACAAGAGTGCGACTTATGTCGTATTTTATAACCTTTCGCTCGGAAAGGAGCTGTCGATCTCCGAGGATATGTACAAAACAGTTGACAGCGGTGACTGGACACAGGAAAAGCTCCGGACTCTCGGACTTATCGCGTCGAAGGATATGGACGGAGACGGCAGTATCGACAGGATCGGAACTGACCGCTACGGAATCCTCGGAAACGACAGCGCAGTTACCGCGCTCTTCGGCGGCACCGGCGGCAGATACGTCAGCCTTGACGGAGAGGGACAGCCTTATATCTCGTTCAATACCGAAAAGAATATCGGCGCCATGCAGGATTTCCTTGAAAAAATACTGTTCGACGAAAGCCTGTTCTGCAACACGAGCTGGGTGGACGGCTTTACGGAGGTGGATTCTCTTGCCAACCTGTTCATGAGCGACCTTGGACTGTTCTATATCAGGGCGCTTGATGAGGGCGAGAAGCTGCGCAATATGCGCTCTGAATACGCAATCCTTCCGGTGCCGAAATCCGATGCCGCGCAGAAGGAATATTACTGCCCGGTCAGCGTGTATTCCAACAACCTTATTTCCGTTCCGTACCATGCGGAGGATACCGACCGCACGGGCGTAATCATTGAGGCGCTTTCGGCTGAGTCGTACTATTCCGTCAACCCGGAATTCTATGACAAGGTGCTTGACAACAAGATCGCGCGGGACGAGGAAACCAAGAAAATGCTTGACATCATTTTCGATTCGCGTCTTTACGATCTCGGAGAGTTCTACGGTCTTGCGTATTTCTCCGACAAGATACGCGGGGTCACGGGACATTCCTATGAGCTGACCGGTATCGCAAAGACCTCTGATATTGCATCCTTCTACGAGACATACAGGCCCCTGCTTGAGGCGGCTCTGAAGGATCTCATAAGGGTGGTTGACGACTGGAATTCAAACGCGGGAAAATAATCCGGTCACCCCTCCGCCGTGCCGCACTGCTTTCCGCGGCACGGCGGTTTACGGGGGCTGTTAAGAAAACCGATGATTACGGCAGCCCCTATGCGCCGTGCCGGCAGGGTCGCTTCGGAATCTGAGCTGTTTGTGAAAAATATTTTCATTTTCAGTTGAAAAAACGCCCGAAATGTGATATAATTGAGACAATAAACCGAACCGGGCACATTAACGATGAAAATTTGAAATTATTGTGGAGAAAAATGAACAGAACAGCTATACAGGACAGAAAAAACAAACTGCTTGATGCCCTTAAAATGACATCAAAGATCAGTGTAGAGGACGCGATGAGCTTTCTCGGCGTCTCAAGGTCAACCATATGCCGTCTTTTTGCCGACATGGAGAGCGAGGGGCTGATAACAAGGGTACAGGGCGGAGCCGCACTTGCAAGAGACAACCTTGAATATACCTACGAGCGGTTCGAGAGCGTGCTTGTCGACGAAAAACGGCGTATCGGCTTTGCGGCGGCAAAGCTTGTCTCGGACGGGGACAACATCTTTCTCGGAAACGGAACAACGCTTCCGCATATGTGCATAGCCCTTGCAAAACGCATCGAGGAAAAAGAGCTCGGCAGGCTTCAGGTGTTTACAAATTCGCTGATCAATCTCAATATCCTGTCCAAGGTGACGGGAATATTCCTTATAGGCGGCGAATATTATCAGCAGCATCACGATTTCAGGGGGTATATGGCGGAGGAGGCAATGAAACCGCTTCATTTCTCCAAGTGCTTTCTCGGCGCAAACGGTATCGATATCGACGGCGGGCTGACGACACTTGATTTTTCGTCCGCAAGGCTAACAAGGCTTGCGTTCGGCGGCTCGTCGCAGAAATATATCCTTGCCGATTCAAGCAAGTTCGGCATAATATCATCGATAAGATACGCATCGGTCGAGGGGATCAACGGAATCATAACCGACGGAAACGATGCGTCATATGTCGAAAAGCTGAGGCAGGCCGGTGTCCGCGTCATCGTGGCGGGTAAATGACGTTTTCCGGAATAAAAAATAAGGGGCTGTTAAAAAACATCGGGTTTTTTAACAGCCCCTTTTAAAGAGCCCCTTTACGGAGATGTTATTTATTTCCGTTAATTACTCCGACCGTCTCTCTCATGCCCTCAAGCATTGCCAAGCCCTCGCCCTCTGTCGGGATCATGTATCCGCCCTCACCGATCTCGTCCCATGCGCAGATAACGGCGAGGCCGTCAGGAGCGGTGCCCTTGTTTTCGGTGATCCATCTGTATGAATTCGGAATATGGTCGCGGAAGGCATTGCCGACAGTTCTCGTGGGCTTTTGCAGTAGAGGCATATGCCCGGACGTCATATATCCTCCCGCATCGGCGTTTTCTGCCCGGTCACGGGTGCCGGCCCGAGCAAATTCTCCTTCAGGCTGAAAACCGGGGTGACGGAGTGGGAATACCTTTGATTGCAGAATCGGCTGAAAGTGCCGAAAAAGAACCTTGAAAAGTGACGCAGTCCGCATATACACGGGAATAAACGGAGATAATGTAATGAAAGCCTAATTCAACAACGCATATGCCAACTATGCGGAATCTGTGTTCTCGAACCCGACTGTTCCTCTTCCGGCACTGTCGGATGGAGCATAGAGTTCGGGTGATTTTCCGACTTTTTTCTCCTGAGGTTGACAAATCGCGCGATCGGTGATATCATAATAAGCGGGCGTTTCCGATGACCGCCTTTTGCCGTTCCGGTACAGCGCCCGTTTGCTGACCAAAGGAGATAAACTTGAAAAGGTTTCTGTCACTTCCGAACATTCTGACCTCGGCACGCATAGTCTGCGCGGCTCTTATGCCGTTTTTTGCGCTGCCTTCAACGGGGTTCTATGTTGTTTATACCTTCGGCGGACTGACCGATGCGGTTGACGGCACTGTCGCAAGAAAGCTGAAGCTGGAAAGCGAATTCGGCGCAAAGCTCGACAGTGTTGCCGATCTGCTTTTCTATGCAGTCATGCTGCTGAAGCTGCTGCCTCACCTGATAAGACTGCTTCCCGCATGGCTGTGGTGGTCGGTAGGGGCAGTCCTTGCCATCCGCGCCGCGGCCTATGTCTCCGCGTTCTGCAGATACAAAAGGTTTGCCTCGCTTCACACGTGGCTGAACAAAGCAACGGGGCTTGCGCTTTTCCCTGCACCGTATGCGGTCTGCACGCATTTTGCGGTACCGTATTACACCTTCATCACCGTTGTGGCTTTTCTCGCTTCGTCGGAGGAGTTTATAATGCACCTGACGGCGAAGAAATACCGCCCGGAAAGAAAATCCCTGTTTGATGTCAGGGACTGAAAAGGATACTGCCGGAGTTTTCCGGAATATCATATTTTTTCATCAAGGAGTACTGTTTGAAATACAGAACATCATTATCGGATCTTGTTCTCTGACCGGGAGGTCAGGCGGAGCATGAGCCGAACCTCCCGGCTGATATGTAAAATATATCATTCAGGAGGACAACACCGTGAACCGTGAAAACAAGCGGAGAACATTTGAAAAAGGATACTATAAAACACACCCGTGCAGAGACAGCTTTACCTGTAAGGTATGCGGTCGGACGGTCACCCCGGAAAATGCCGGGTCGGATCACCGCAATCACTGCCCGAACTGTCTTTGCAGCCTTCACGTCGATATCGAACCCGGCGACCGGGAGAGCGGCTGCGGAGGGATCATGGAGCCGATTGCCGTCTGGGTACGGAAAAACGGCGAGTGGGCGGTCATACACCGCTGCCGCCGCTGCGGAGCACTGAGCTCCAACAGGATAGCCGCGGACGATAACCCCATGAAGCTGATGAGCGTTGCAATGAAGCCGATAGGCTCGCCTCCCTTCCCGCTTGAGCGGATAGAGGAGATGACGGAGCTTATGGCAGGCGACGGGAGACTGAAATAACGTATCCGTAAAAAAACAGCGGAGCCGCAGAAATGCGCGCTTTGCTGTTTTTTTTCGCCCCGCCTGACGCGGTTCTGTCGTTGAACAGATGAATACCGGCGGTAATGTGTGCCGCCGGGCCGGAAACAGAAGAGGGTGTTAAAGAACTCATTCCGAGTTTCTTTAACACCCTCTGTATTATGGTATTATCAGAGCCCGAAGGTATCTTTGAGATATCTTCTGCTCTCCGCCATGCCCTCAAGCGGGGTTATGCCGGTGAAATTGTCCTGTTCGACGATAGCGTATTCAACGTTGTTGTCGGAGCAGGCTTCAAGGATGGAGCCGAAGTCGTTGATGCCCTTGCCGAGGGGGACGAGGACGACGGTTTTTTTCTCTGCCTCGCCCTGCTTTGCCTCGCTGCCGTCGTCGCCGATGAGCGCGTATGCCGGCTTGCCCTCGCCGTCGACGTAGGTGAGGTCCTTGAGGTGGACTACGTTGATCCTGCTGCCGTACTTTCTGATGTACTCTGCGGGATTGACACCGCCGTGCTTCATCCAGCAGGTGTCGGGTTCGGGATCGAGGTGACCATTCAGGTCGCGGAACATGATGTCATACTGATACTCGTCACCGACCTTTGTGAACTCAAAGTCGTGGTTGTGGTAGAGCAGGCTCATGCCGTTCTGCTTCGCCTCGTCGCTGATTCTTGTGAAGAGCTTCTTTGTCTCCTCCCACGCGGCATTGCCGGGGAGCTTTGAGCCGTCGTACCACGGGATGACTATGTACTTCACGCCGTAGTCCCTGAAGAAATCGTATGCCTTCTGTCCCTGCTCGAGGAACATATCGGGTCCCTGATGGACGGAGACGGATTTTAATCCGATCTCATCGAGAAGAGCCTTCAGCTTCTTTCCGTCGGTATATCCGCCGTAATAGCCGGCGAATTCGACGTAGTCGTAGCCCATTTCGCGCACCTTGCGGAGGGTGCCTTCAAAATCCTTTGCAAGGTCGTCCCTGACGCTGTACATCTGGATGCCGATGTTTATCTTTTTCATGCCGATGCTTCCTTTCTTCCGGTGCAGTGCGGAGATCAGATCTCGGGGATCGTGATCTCGATCTCTCTGCCTGCGTTTGCCGACTTGACTATGCCGTCGATGATAGCCTGGTTGTAGAGGATCTGTGCGGACGGAACCGGAGCCTTGCCGCCGTTCTTGCAGGCGTCGAGGAAGGTTCTGATCTTGAGGTCGAACAGGTCGCCGTTTGTGTGAATGATCGGGATCTTTGTCTCGGTCTGAAGTCCGCCGACCTCGTGATAGAGGGTCATTTCGCCGCCGACGGTGCCGTTCCAGCAGTCGGTTGACGGGATTCTGAGTCCGCCCTTGGTTCCGAGGATGATCGTGTCGCCGGGGGTATTGATGTTCATAGCCCATGCGATACGGAAGTCGAGGATGATTCCGCCCTCAAGACGGATGAACGCCGCCGCGAAGTCATCGACGCCGAACTTCTTTGCGTACTCTGCCTTCTTGTCGTCGGGATAGCCGCAGTAATTCGGGTCGGTGCCGAAGAAAGCGGACTTGTAGCCGCTGACGGTGAGGGGCTTCGGATAGCCTATCGCGTTGAGCACCATATCAAGCGAATAGCAGCCTATATCGGCAAGAGCGCCGATTCCCGCGGTCTCGTCCTCGATGAAGGAGGTGCCGAAGGGGGTCGGGATGCCGCGTCTGCGTCCGCCGCCGGTCTGGATGTAGTAGATGTCTCCGAGCACACCGGACTGGCAGATCTTCTTTATTTCCTTCATGTTCTCGTCCATTCTGGGCTGGAAGCCGATGGAAAGGACCTTTCCGCTCTTCTTCTCTGCGCGGATGATGTCGGCAGCCTCTTCGACCGTGACGCACATGGGCTTTTCAAGAAGGACGTTCACTCCCTTTTCAAGAGCGTAGATAGCGGGTGCCGCGTGCTGGCGGTTGTAGGTGCATACGCTGACCGCGTCGAGCTTAAGCGACCCGTCGTCGAGCATTTCCTTGTGGGAGGGGTAGCACTTTACGTTCTTTACTCCCCAGTCGCTGAAGAATTTTTCTGCTTTGCCGGGGATGAGGTCTGCGCCGGCGACGATTTCAACGTCGGGCTGGTTGAGATAGGACTTGATGTGAGCCCCCGCGATCCAGCCGGTTCCGATGATGCCGACTCTCATTTTTCTTGTGGTATCGACGCTTTTGTCGTTTCTGACTTCCTTGAAGGCGTCGAGACTGGATTCTGTTCCTGCCATTTTTGTTACCGTACCTTTCTGACCCTTTCAGGGTTAAATGTTTCAGCAATATGGGCGGGGATTTCCGGAGATGACGGCAAAAATTCAGTCACATTCCCCACACCCGTAAGCATTCTAACATATCGGAGCCGAAAAATCAATAATTAATCTTGCGGAAAACCGGTCGGATATTGCTGATTGACGCCGCACGGCGGAATTATGCATTTTTTGCCTTGACTTTTTGCCGGGGATCTCCCGCACAATTAGCTACCTTTTCCTGCAAACCACCCGCAGCTCTCTTGTTCCGGGTGTGAAGCCGACCTTTTCCGCAATCTTAACCGATGCGATGTTGTCGTCCTCGGCGATGTAAGTGACCTTCATCCCGGGGTCAAGGAGATAGTAGGCAAGCGAGGCTGTGTTAGACGCTCCGTAGCCGTTTCCGGTGTGACCGTCTGCCGTCTCGACCCCGATGTCGATAACGGTGTCGTCAGGCGAATGCGGATTTTCCGCGGCGGCTGAGACGATTTTCCCGTCGATCACCGTGCCGAAGCAGAGAAGCCCCTCCCCCAGCGGATCGGGTTCGCATTCCGTCAGATTATCGTACCCGTGCTCCGGCAGAAGCGGCTCGGTATCGGTACGTATCACCGACCGGTCAACATCAGGACGGTTTTCAAGCACATATTCCGTTGCAAAAACAATTTCGGTGTCGTATCCGAAGCCCGCCATCCTGTCTTCAAGCAGGCTGATAAGGTGTTTTTTTGTCTTTTCGGTGAATATTTCGTCTTCGGGGAGCGCATCAAGATACTCCGCCGCATCGCGCGTTTCGTCAAAGGTCGTAACGGTGCGCACTCCGTCGGTCGAAAGCGTAAGTCCGAGCGGAAGCATGGGATCGAATTTTCCGGCAAGAGCATAGCCGGGATCGGATATTATCATTTTTCATCTCCTCTTATTCTTCCGATGTCATTGACGAGATAAGTCCCCTTGCCACAGCAAGCCCGGGTTTTTCCGCGACGGTGACCGGAATTCCGACAAGGGGCGCCATCGCCGGAGCGATCCCCGTCATCTCCGCTCCGCCGCCGGTGAGGATTATCCTGTCAGGTTCGCAGGGGAGGGTTCTTATAAGTGCAATTACGGCATCGGCAAGCTCGTCAAATACCGGCTCGATTGCCGCCGATATCTCATTTTCGGTCAGTTTTATCTCCTTCGGAAGCCCGAATGCCGCGCGCATGACCTTTGCCTTCATGCTGTCGTCCGAGGGATTGAGCGAGCCGACCTCATGCTTTATCCGCCTCAGCTCCGCAGGGGTCGCCGTGACACGGTATTTTTTGAGAAGATACGAGCCGATCGCCCGGTCAAAGGCATCTCCCGCAAATTCCGTGACTGAAGAGGCAATCTTCTGACCCTTTGAAAAGGCGATAAGCGAGGAGCAGCGCGCCCCGATGTGAAGCGTCAGAGAGTCCCCCGCACCGCGCACTCCGGAGCCTAATGCCGCGGCATATCCGGCCGAAACGGAGAAAACGTCGCGCGCTCCCGCCTGCTGTGCCGTTTCGACAAACAGCCTTTCGGCTTCTTCGCCGCAGTCGGCAGGGAGGGAGAGCCAGATGTCGGCTTTTTTTATCCGGTACCCGCGCAGGATCCCGGAGAAAAGCGTGTACGCCGCATCCGGGTCGGGAAGCTCGTCCCCCGCCGGAATGAACGGCAGAACCGTCACCGCGCCGGGTACTCCCGAATTCATTCTGACCGCGGCGCTTCCGATGCCGGCTATGGTACCCCCGACCGAAGAGTAAACCGCAGGGCTTTCGGTTATGTCTGCCCCGTCTCCGTAAAGGACGGTGCGGACGCTGAGACTTCCGATGTCGATGCCGATTTTCCTTGTCATTGCTTGTTCCTTCCTGATTATGAAATATTTGTATATCTTATTCTGCGCCCTCGCGCAGAGAGGGCTTTATGCTTCTTGCGGCGCTCAGGCAGATGACCTCCGCCGCACCCGCGTCCCGGAGAAGCTCCGTGCAGACGTTTACAGTTGCGCCGGTCGTCACTATGTCGTCGATAAGAATTATCCTTCTCCCCGCGATCCTGTCGGGCGATACCGCAGGGACATAGCTTTTTTGGGCGTTGAGCGACCGGTCGGAGATCCCGGCAAGCTTCTGCTCCGCCGTATATGCCGCGTGACGGATAAGCTGGGCAAACTCCGCTCCGGACTGCCGGCAGAATTCCCGTGCAAGCTCCTCTGCCTGATCGATGCCGCGTTTTACCGCCTTTGCCGCCGAGCGGGGAACGTATGTCACAAGCTCTGTCCCGTCGTAATATCCCCGCTTTTTAGCAGTCTCAAGCATCATTCCGGCAAGCTCGGCGAAAAGCGGCTTCACTCTCCGGTTCTTGCAGCACAGAAGCGCCTTGCGGGTCACTCCGTCAGCCTTGTCGTACGGCAGAAAATAAGCATATCCGTCCGGCAGAAAATTTTTCGGGCGGCATTCGCAGAGGTCGTAGCTTTTCCCGCAGGAAGGGCACGGCGCGGATATCTCGTTTAAATATTTCTTCCTGCAGGCAGGGCAGAACACCCTGTCTCCCGCTCTTCCGAGAGGTTCGCCGCACCCGACGCAGGCATCGGGACAGAGGGCTTCCATTACGGCATTTAAGATTTTTTTCGGGTTTGTTTTTTTCATGCCGGCGGGCTCCTTGTGTGAGGGATGTTTATGTTGATGGGCGTGTTTTGGCGACAGAGATTATCCGACTGCGTCAGAGCCAATCCGTTTTTCTTTCTCCGGAGAAAGAAAAACTCGAAAAGAAAGAGCTGCAAGTGGGATGCCCCCTTGACCCCCGCTTAAGGTGGCGACACCACCACCGCATGAGGTATCAGCGGGAGGATTCAGTACAGGCCGCACAACGCGGACAGGTCAAAGTTCAGATTATTAAACGTCCTGCCGCGAACATTTTCTTTGGCTTCCCCTCGAGGGCTGCGAAGCAGGGGCGCGGCAATGAATCGGTCTCCGGTGGAGACCGAGAACCGCGCCTGACCGAGCCGCAGCGAGACAGCTCCGCCCGCAGGCGGTGATGAGGTGTAGGTTCCGCTTGCGTAACCGTTTACAAACGAAAAAGTAACTTTATGCTTCGTAACGCGCTATCGCGCTACACCTCATCCGCCCTTCGGGCACCTT
>ERZ827512.1490-NODE-1490-length-22724-cov-4.433235_pt1 | contig 22724 bp, 17 predicted proteins | sample MGYA00519916_ERZ827512 | MGnify/ENA primary metagenome ERZ827512 (study PRJEB31778, sample SAMEA3449335) | human gut metagenome | biome: human gut; feature: human-associated habitat; material: faeces | place: United Kingdom | collected 2010/2012 ... | reverse complement strand
GCTTCTGCTTCGCAGAGGTGTCCGCCGGACACCCGCACCGCAATGACTAAACGGTGCGTTGGTACAAGGACTGCCCGTAAATCGGGTGCGGGTATCGGTTATATTATTATACGGGGCTGTATCCCTTAATAAAAGGATTACAGCCCCGTAATATTAAAGCTTAAACAGCTTTCGGTTATTTTTTAACGCTCATTGCGCGCATAGCGTTAAGTATTGCAAGCACCGTAACGCCTACGTCGGCAAATATTGCAAGCCACATATTTGCGTGGCCTAACGCCGACAAAATAAGAACCGCAGCCTTAACCGCAAGCGAAACGATTATGTTCTGCCAAACAATGCCCATGGTTTTTCGCGCTATCTTAACAGCTTCGGGCAGCTTTGAGGGCTTATCGTCCATAAGCACAACGTCCGCCGCCTCGATAGCCGCGTCGCTTCCCATAGCGCCCATCGCAATGCCTATATCGGCGCGGGCAAGCACGGGGGCGTCGTTTATTCCGTCGCCTACAAATGCAAGGGTTCCGCCCTCGGCTAAAAGCGATTCAACGTCGCGCACCTTGCCGTCCGGCATAAGCTCCGCGTGAACCTCGTCAAGCCCCAATTCACGGCCTACGGCTTCGGCAATTTCCCTGCGGTCGCCCGTAAGCATAACGGTTTTTGCAATGCCGAGCGCTTTAAGGTCGGCAATCGCTTCCTTTGAATCGGGCTTTACCTCGTCTGAAATTACAATGTGACCGAGGTAATCGCTCCCCTCTGAAATATGGATAACCGTGCCGTTTATATGGCAGTTGTGCCATTCTGCTCCCGCCTTATCCATAAGCCTGCCGTTGCCGGCAAAAATATCCCTGCCGTCTATTATCGCTTCAATGCCCATTCCGGCATGTTCCGTAACCTTTCCTATACGCGATGAGTCTATATGACCCTTATGCGCCGCTATTATGGATTCGGCTATCGGGTGGTTGGAATGGCTTTCGGCGGCGGCGGCAATATCAAGCAGCTCGTCTTCGCCCGATTTTTCGGGGTGAACGGCGGTGACCTTAAAGGTGCCCTTTGTAAGCGTTCCCGTTTTATCAAACACAACGGTGTTTAATTTTGAAAGCACCTCTATATAATTCGCGCCCTTTACAAGCACGCCGCGCTTTGAGGCACCGCCGATACCTCCGAAAAACGAAAGCGGAACCGAAATTACAAGCGCGCACGGGCAGGATACCACGAGGAATATAAGCGCGCGCTGTATCCATTTGCCCCATTCGCCCGTTATAAGCGGCGGAACAAACGCCAAAAGCAACGCTGAAATTACAACGCAGGGCGTGTAATACTTTGCAAATTTTGTTATAAAGTTTTCGGTTTTAGCCTTTTTAGCCGAGGAGTTTTCAACCAAATCAAGTATTTTGGCAACGGTGCTTTCGGCGTAAAGGCTTTCGGTTTTAACGGTTATAACGCCCGTAAGATTAACCGAGCCGCTTACTACCTTGCCGCCTGTTTCAACGTCGCGCGGCAGGCTTTCGCCCGTAAGCGCCGCGGTGTTTACCGTGGTGCTGCCGCTTAGTACAACGCCGTCAAGCGGTATTTTTTCGCCCGGCCTTACAATAATTTTTTCGCCTTTTTCCACTTCTTCGGGCGATACCTTTATTTCCTCGCCGTTTCTTATAACAACCGCGCTGTCGGGTCTTATATCCATAAGGCTTGCTATGCTTTTACGGCTTTTACCGACGGCAATTCCCTGAAACAGCTCGCCTATCTGGTAAAAGAGCATAACGGCAACCGCTTCTTTATACTCGCCCGTGCCGAAGGCGCCTATGGTTGCAAGCGCCATTAAAAACTGTTCGTCGAAAACCTGACCGTGAATTATATTGCGCACAGCCGACAGAACAACGTCCCACCCGATAACAAGATAGGGTATAAGGTATAAAAACAGCTTAATAATATTGCTTGCCGGCAAAAGTGTAACCGCAACAAGCAGTACCGCGGCAATAATAATGCGTATCAGCTTTTTTTTATGCTTGCGGCTCATAAGCCAACACCTCTTATTTAAGTATTATAGTGCAGTCCGGCTCGATCCTTTTACAAAGCTTTACCGCCTTTTTCATTACGGCGTCAAAGCTTTCGTCGTCTGCCTCAACGGTCATTTTCTGGGTTAAAAAATTAACGTCGGCATAGGTTACGCCCTCAATTCCTCTTATAGCCTCCGCCATTTTTGCGGCGCAGTTTGCGCAGTCAAGATCTTCAAGCTCAAATACTTTTTTCATTTTTATTTTTCCTTTCTTCAATTAAATGGTCAAAGCCCTGACCGATTATGGTCCGCACGTGATCGTCCGCAAGGAAATAATATATTGTTTTGCCCTCGCGGCGGCAGGCGATAAGGTTGCTTTGCTTAAGCACCTTAAGCTGGTGCGATATTGCCGATTGCGTCATACCGAGCAGCTCTGCAATGGCGCACACGCACATTTCGGATTCAAAAAGCGAAAACAAAATGCGCATACGCGTGGTATCGCCGAACAGCTTGAACAGATCCGCAAGGTCGCACAGCATTTCCTCGCGCGGCAGCTCGTGCCGTACTAAGTCAAGCAAAGCCGTGTGGTTGTGCTGACAGCTCATCATTTGAACCTCCGTTCATATGAATTTATATTCATATGATAGCACGCTCATATGTTTTTGTCAAGCATTTTTTAAAATAAAAACTATTGCCGCATTATTACTTGACTGCAAGCTTTAATTTGGTGTATAATGTATTTTGAGTTATTATAATAAGGAGAGATACGTCTAATGGCGAAAACCACCGCGGAATACGGCAACGACAGTATAAAAAAGCTTGAAGGCCCCGACAGGGTGCGAAAGCGCCCCGGCGTTATTTTCGGCTCGGACGGGCTTGACGGCTGCGAGCATTCGGTTTTTGAAATAATTTCAAACTCGATAGACGAGGCGCGCGAGGGCTACGGGCAGAAGATAGTTGTTACAAAATATGCCGACGGCTCTATTGAGGTGCAGGATTTCGGGCGCGGCGCTCCGGTAGACTTTAACAATAAGGAGCAGTGCTTTAACTGGGAGCTTTTATACTGCGAATTGTACGCAGGCGGCAAATACAACACGAACGACGGCGCAAACTATGAGTATTCGGTAGGCTTAAACGGTTTAGGTCTTTGCTCTACGCAGTATTCCTCGGAATATATGGACGTTGAAATAAAGCGCGACGGGTTTAAATATAACCTGCACTTTGAAAAGGGCTACAATGTGGGCGGGCTTAAAAAAGAGCCTTACGACGGCAAGGACACAGGCACCAAAACCCGCTGGAAGCCCGATATTGAGGTTTTTACCGACGTTAATATTCCCACCGAGTATTTTCTTGATACCCTTAAAAGGCAGGCAATTGTAAACGACGGGCTGCTGTTTATTTTCAAAGAGCAGCAGGGCGCGCGCTTTGTGCAGCAGGAAATTGTTTATAAAAGCGGTATTAAGGATTACGTAAACGAAACCGTGGGGGAGGAAAGGATTTCCTCCGTTCAGTTCTGGCAGACCGAAAGAAAGGGCAGAGACCGCGAGGACAAGCCCGAATACAAGGTTAAAATAAACGCGGCGCTTTGCTTTTCAAACCGCCACACCTTAAAGGAGTATTACCATAATTCAAGCTGGCTTGAATACGGCGGCGTGCCCGAAAAGGCTACGCGCAGCGCCTTTGTTTCACAGATAGACGCGTATATAAAGCAAAGCGGCAAATATAAATCGAACGAAAGCAAAATCACCTTTTCGGATATTGAAGAATGTCTGGTGCTGGTTATTTCCTCGTTTTCAACCGTAACCTCATACGAAAACCAGACCAAAAAGGCTATTACCAATAAATTTATATACGAGGCTATGACCGATTTCCTGCGGCATCAGCTTGAAGTATATTTTATTGAAAATAAAGCCGAGGCGGATAAAATAGCCGACCAGGTGCTTGTAAACAAGCGCAGCCGCGAGCGCAGCGAAAGGGAGCGCATTAACCTTAAAAAAACCCTGCAATCCTCAAACTCTATGCTTGACAGGGTGGATAAATTTGTAGACTGCCGCTCAAAGGACGTAGAGCAGCGCGAGGTATTTATAGTTGAGGGCGATTCGGCTTTGGGCTCCTGTAAATTGGCGCGAAACGCCGAATTTCAGGCAATAATACCCGTAAGGGGCAAAATTTTAAACTGCCTTAAGGCCGATTACGAAAAGGTGTTTAAAAGCGAGATTATAACCAATCTTATTAAGGTGTTAGGCTGCGGGGTTGAGGTAAAGTCTAAGGCAAACAAGGGGCTTGCCACCTTTGACCTTTCGGCACTTCGTTGGAATAAGGTCATAATCTGTACCGACGCGGACGTGGACGGCTTTCAGATCCGCACCCTTATTCTTACAATGATATACAGGCTTATGCCCACCCTTATAAACGAGGGAAAAATTTACATCGCCGAAACCCCGCTTTACGAAATAGGCACAAAGGATATGACCTACTTTGCCTATGACGAAAAGGAAAAGATTGATATTCTTGATAAAATAGGGGACGGCAAGTACACCATTCAGCGCTCAAAGGGACTTGGCGAAAACCAGCCCGATATGATGAACCTTACCACAATGAACCCCGAAACGCGCCGTCTTATAAAGGTTATGCCGCAGGACGCTGAGCGCACCTCGCAGATGTTTGATTTGCTGCTCGGAGACGATTTGCAGGGCAGAAAGGACTTTATAGCCGAAAACGGCTATATGTACCTTGATGAGGCAGATTTATCCTGATTAGACGTTAGATATTAGATGTTAGACATTAGATATTACAAATTTTAGAAAAGAGGAAGTTTGTGGCGACTAAAAAGAAGAAAGAGCCGAAATCGGTAAAGCCTAAAATAAACGCCTACATTGCCGGCGCGGGGCTTACGGTAGAGCAGCCGATAACCGACACGCTTGAAACCAACTATATGCCCTATGCCATGAGCGTTATAGTATCCCGTGCGATACCTGAAATAGACGGCTTTAAGCCCTCGCACAGAAAGCTGCTTTATACCATGTATAATATGGGGCTTTTAAAGGGCGGCACAATAAAATCGGCTAATATTGTGGGGCGCACCATGCAGTTAAACCCCCACGGAGACGCAGCCATTTATGAAACTATGGTGCGTTTGTCCGAAGGGTATCAGGCGCTTTTGCACCCGTATGTTGCCTCTAAGGGCTCGTTCGGTAAAGCGTACTCGCGCGATATGGCATACGCCGCCTCGCGTTATACCGAGGCAAAGCTATCCCCCATTGCATCAGAGCTTTTTGCCGATATAGATAAAGACACGGTAGATTTTGTGGATAACTACGACGCCACCATGAAAGAGCCTACTCTGTTCCCCGTCACATTCCCCTCGGTGCTTGTAAACGCAAATACGGGTATTGCCGTAGGTATGGCAAGCTCAATTTGCCCGTTTAACCTGCGCGAGGTTTGCGAAACCACGATAAGCTATATAAGGGATAACGATATAAACGTTGCAGACACCCTTTTAGCCCCCGATTTTCCGATAGGCGGCAGGCTTTTATACGACCGTGCGGCAATAGAAAGGATTTACGAAACGGGGCGCGGCAGCTTTAAGGTAAGAGGAGTATACGCTTACGATAAATCGCAGAACTGCATAGACATTACCGAAATACCGCCAACTACAACAAGCGAGGCGATTATAGAAAAGGTAATAGAGCTTGCAAAGCTTAAAAAAATAACCGAAATTAACGATATTCGCGATGAAACAGACTTAAACGGTCTTAAAATTACAATAGATTTAAAGCGCGGGGCAGACCCCGAAAAGCTTATGAAAAAGGTTATGAAAATGACCCCGCTTGAAGACAGCTTTTCCTGCAACTTCAATATTTTAATTGCAGGCTCGCCGCGCGTTATGGGCGTTAAGGAGATTATTTCCGAGTGGGTGGCGTTCAGGGAGGAATGTGTGCGCCGCCGCGTTTACTTCAAGCTTTCAAAGGCAAAGGACAGGCTGCACCTTTTAAAGGGTCTTGAAAAAATACTGCTTGATATTGATAAGGCTATCAAAATCGTGCGCGAGACCGATGAGGAAGCGCAGGTTGTGCCGAACCTGATGATAGGCTTCGGAATAGACGAAATTCAGGCGGAGTACGTTGCGGAAATAAAGCTGCGCCACTTAAACCGCGAATATATTTTAAAGCGCACGGCGGATATTGAAGACCTAATGAAGGAAATCGCCGAGATGGAAGGGGTTTTAAACTCCCGCTCAAAGCTTTTAAATATAATAATTAAGGAATTAAAGGAAGTCGCCGAAAAATACGGGCAGGACAGAAAGACCGAGATTATAAGCGCGGCGGAGGAAAGCGGCGAGGACGAGCCTATCGAGCTTGACACCTCACCCGTGACCCTTTTCTTTACCAAGGACGGATATTTCAAGAAAATAACCCCGCAGTCACTCAGAATGAGCGGCGAGCAAAAGCTGAAAGAGGGGGACGAAATAACGCAGACGGTAGAGTCCACCAATGCAGAGGAGCTTTTGTTCTTTACAAATAAATCGCAGGTTTATAAATCGCGCACTGCTGAATTTGCCGACGGCAAGGCGAGCGTGCTCGGCGATTATGTACCCTCAAGGCTTGAATTTGAAGAGGCGGAAAACGCCGTTTATATGGTTGCAACCGCCGATTATAAGGGCTATATGCTTTTTGTGTTTGATAACGGCAGAATAGCAAAGGTTCCGCTTTCCTCTTACCAAACAAAGACCAACCGCAAAAAGCTTATAAAGGCATATTGTGATAAATTTACTCTGCACAGCATTTTCTTTATAAAAGAGGATACCGAGCTGCTCTTAAAATCCACAAACGGGCGTATGCTTATAGTAAACACCGCGTCTGTTCCCGCAAAGACTACAAAGGATAACGGCGGCATAGCCGTTATGACCCAAAAGCGCGGGCAAAGGCTTTCGGAAGTAGTCTTTTACGAAAAGGACAGTTTAGAGGGCGACCACCGCTACCGCACGCGCAACCTGCCTGCGGCGGGCAGTAAAAAGCCTGTCGGTACTGCCGAGCAGGAGCAGATGATACTGTAAAACTAAAAAGAGCGTCGGTTATTACCGGCGCCCGGCGTCGGCGCCGGTGCAAACGCTTTATCCGTCGCTGACAAGTATAATATACCCTTTGATTTTTTAAATATTCATTTTTTTACGGACGGAGAGAAATCTTAATGGCAAGAGAACTATCAAAACAGTACGACCCGAAAGAGGTTGAAGACAGAATTTATAAAATGTGGCTTAACGGCAGGTACTTCCACGCAAAGTGCGAGGAAAATAAGCCTACCTACACAATAGTTATTCCGCCCCCGAATATTACGGGTCAGCTCCATATGGGGCACGCGCTCGACAATACGCTGCAGGACATACTTATCCGCTTTAAGCGTATGCAGGGGTACGATACCTTATGGGTGCCGGGCACCGACCACGCCTCTATTGCGACCGAGGCGAAAATTGTTGAAAAAATGCGGCAGGAGGGGCTTACCAAGGAGGACGTCGGCAGAGACGGCTTTTTGGAGCGCGCCTGGGAATGGAAAAAGCAGTACGGCGGCAGAATTATAGAGCAGCTTAAAAAAATGGGCTCCTCATGCGACTGGGAAAGAGAGCGCTTTACCCTTGACGAGGGGTGCAGCAAGGCGGTTAAAGAGGTTTTCGTCCGTCTTTACGAAAAGGGACTTATTTACAGGGGCGAAAGAATTATTAACTGGTGCCCCCACTGCAAAACCTCCATTTCGGACGCCGAGGTTGAATATGAGGAGCAGGCAGGGCATTTTTGGCATTTGCGCTACCCGTTTAAGGACGGCAGCGGCTATTTGGAGCTTGCAACTACCCGCCCCGAAACTCTGCTCGGCGATACCGCCGTTGCGGTTAACCCGAATGATGAAAGATATAAGAATTTAGTGGGCAAGACCCTTATTTTGCCGCTTGTTCACCGTGAAATTCCCGTTATTGCCGACGATTACGTTGAAACCGATTTCGGAACGGGCGTTGTTAAAATTACCCCCGCGCACGACCCGAACGACTTTGAAGTAGGTCTTCGCCACAACTTAGAGGTTATAAACGTTTTAACCGACGACGCAAAGATTGTAGCCGATTACCCGAAATATGCGGGAATGGACCGCTACGAGGCGCGCAAGGCTATTGTTGCCGACCTTGAAGCAGAGGGCGCGCTTGTAAAGATTGAAGAGCACGTTCACAACGTGGGCACCTGCTACCGCTGCGGCACAACGGTTGAGCCGCGCGTTTCAAAGCAGTGGTTTGTTAAAATGAAGCCCCTTGCCGAGCCTGCTATTGAGGCGGTTAAAAAGGGCGAGACAAAGTTTGTTCCCCAGCGGTTTGAAAAAATTTATTTCCACTGGCTTGAAAATATACGCGATTGGTGCATATCCCGTCAGCTTTGGTGGGGTCACCGCATACCTGCCTGGTACTGCGCGGATTGCGGCGAAATAACCGTTTCAAAGGAAGACGCGCACTGCTGTGCGCACTGCGGCAGCAAGAATATCACGCAGGATCCCGATACGCTTGATACCTGGTTCTCCTCTGCCTTATGGCCGTTTTCAACCCTCGGCTGGCCCGAAGAAACCGCCGATTTCAAGCATTATTACCCTACAAACACCCTTGTTACGGGCTATGATATAATTCCTTTCTGGGTAATGCGTATGATGTTCTCAGGAATTGAGCAAACAGGCGAGGTTCCGTTTGATACGGTGCTTATTCACGGTCTTGTGCGCGATTCGCAGGGCAGAAAAATGTCAAAATCGCTCGGAAACGGCGTAGACCCGCTTGAGGTAATTGATAAATTCGGCGCGGACGCGCTGCGTTTCTCGCTTGCAACCGGCAACAGCCCCGGAAACGATATGCGTTACATTGAAGAGCGCGTTGAGTCAAGCCGCAACTTTGCAAACAAGCTCTGGAACGCCGCAAGATTTATTCTTATGAATTTAAAATCGGATGAGGTTCTGCCGCTTGAACCCGATAATTTCGCGCTTGAGGATAAGTGGATATTATCAAAATACAATGCGGTTGTAAGGGATGTTACCGAAAATCTTGAAAAGTATGAGCTGGGTATGGCGGTTCAAAAACTTTACGACTTTATTTGGGACGTTTTCTGCGATTGGTACATTGAAATCTGCAAATCCCGCTTAAACGGCGATGACGAAAAAGCCGCCGATACCGCAAGGGCCGTGCTTATATATGTGTTTACAGGCACTTTAGCGCTTTTGCACCCCTTTATGCCCTTTATAACCGAGGAAATTTGGCAGTCGCTGCCGCATAAGGGCGAGGCGCTTATGGTGACCGATTGGCCTAAGTTTGACACATCGCTTGAATTTGCCGCCGAGGAAGAGGACTTTGAAAAGATTATGGCGGTAATAAAGGCGGTAAGAAACCGCCGCGCCGAAATGAACGTTCCGCCCTCAAAGAAGGCAAAGGTTTGTATTGCAACCAAATTTAACGATACGTTCTCGCGCGGAACGGCGTATATCTGCCGTTTAGCCTATGCGTCTGATGTGGAAATAGGCGACAGCTTTGAAAGCGAGGGAGCGGTTCGCGTTATTACCGACGCCGCCACCGTATTTATGCCCATGCGCGAGCTTGTAGACTTTACCGCCGAGCTTGAAAGGCTTAAAAAGGAGCTTAAAAAGGCTAACGACGATAAGGAGTTCTTTGAGAAAAAGCTCAATAATCAGGGCTTTGTTGCCAAAGCGCCCGCGGCGGTTGTTGAGCAGCAGCGCGAGAGCCTGAAAAAGGTGCTTGAAAAAATAGCTATGCTTGAAAACAGCATAGCCGAAATAGAAAAATCGGTATAATATTTTGATCTGAAAAAGCAACCCCGCCCGGACTGCATTGCCCGGACGGGGGCTTGTTTTAAAAACGATGTGTGTAAAAATATTTTTAAAGGGGCAAACTCCCCTTTGGATACCCCTACTGCGAAAAAATTAAAATTGGTACGATTTATTAACCTTGCATATTTTATAAAGATACTGCAAATCAATATTTGCGTATTTTATAGCTTGTAGCTTGTGCCATAGTTTTTACCAATAAGGGTGTGCCCAGTTTTTTAGCATATAAAATTGAATAATATGAGGAAATGGTTGTGATTATTTTACTTTGAAACATGCTTTTTCATCTGTCCACCAATCTGTTTCATATTCTATTTCAATTTTTTGAGCATTTTTCGGAACTTCAAAATAAACATATCCTTGTATGTTTCTTCCGTTAGAAATTTTACCCGATTCAAGCGTATTGTCTCCCCAAATATATTCTTCCATTTTTGCGTCATCGGCATAGCAGGTAAAGTCGTATGAACTAAGGTATCTGTCGCTGCTGTTGGTGTTTTTTATAATAAAGTATACTCTAATGTATTTGTAACCGTTTTTTGGCTGGCTGTAGCGACTATGGTTACCATTCCAATCTGCTGCTTCGTTAAGCGTTATTTTAAGACCGTTTGCGTCTAATGTGTCCCCGACTTTCAAATTTTTATTCTTATTCTCATCTATGACTACTCTAGATGCATTTTCTTCTGAGACTATGTTACTTGTATCTTCTTCAAAAACGTTTGCAAGAGATCCGATTAAAATCAGAATAAAGGCACAGATAGCTATGCCACCGATTATTTTTTCGGTTGAAAGCGGTCTGCGGGTCATACACTTGGGACAGATTGTTTGTGCTGAACTATAAACAGTTCCGCATTTTTTGCATATTATTGGTTTTGCCATTATTATCACCTCCACTAAGACAATTATAGACGTTTAGCGTCTATTTGTCAATAGATGTTTTATTTCTATTGTAAAATGGCATTGGTGATGTCAATGTTATTTTCGTTTGGAGAAAAAATCCGATTTCTCAGAGAAAGTGCAAATATCAATCAAACGCAATTAGGCAAAGCTGTTAATATGACACAGCGTAAGGTTTCATATATTGAATGTGGAAAATATGAGCCTAGTATTGATGATATTAAAGCTTTTTGCAATTATTTTAAGGTTTCCTCTGATTACCTTTTATCTTTACCGAAGGGATATGGATATCCGGAAATTTAACGATTATACAAATACCGTATTATTGAATTTAGCGCCTTTAGGAAAAAAATCTATGTAAAGTTCCGTCGGTGCGCGTATATTCGCGTACCGGCGTTTTTTAATTTACAAATTCTTAATAAAAATAATAAATATTTCGCTTATATTAAAATCAGAAAACGGGGGGACTTTTATGGAAAAGAAAAAAATACTTATAGCGGACGACGAGGAGCGTATAGTAAAGCTTGTGTCCGACTTTTTAAATGCGGCAGGGTATGAAACCGTAAGCGCGGCGGACGGCAGAGAGGCGCTTGAGGTCTTTTCCGCCAATCCCGACATAAAGCTTGCCGTGATAGATATTATGATGCCCGAAATCGACGGCTGGGAGGTAACCCGCGAAATAAGAAAGCAAAGCAATATACCCGTTATTATGCTTTCGGCAAGGGCGGAGGAATTCGACCTGCTTACGGGCTTTGAATCGGGTATAGACGAATACGTTACAAAGCCGTTTTCTCCCGCGGTGCTTGTAAAGCGCGTCGACGCGCTTTTAAAACGCAGCTCCGGTCAGCCGCTTAGCGGCGAGGAGGTAAAACGCGGGCTTGTGATAGATAACGACGCGTTTACGGCGTATATAGACGGCACCGCGTTAGAGCTTACGCTTAAAGAATTTGAGCTGCTTTCCTATCTTTACGAAAACGCCGGCAGAGTGCTTACAAGGGATCAGCTTTTAAACGCTATCTGGGGCTACGATTATTTAGGCGACTCGCGAACCGTCGATTCCCACATAGCGCGCCTTAGAACAAAGCTCGGCGATTACGGCGTTTCGCACCTTAAAACAATATACGGAATGGGGTATAAGCTTGAAATTTAAAGAGCTTAAAAACCGTCTGTGGTTTAATATTTTTATACGCTTGGCGGCGGTTTTTGCCGCATTTGTGCTTGTGCTTTGCCTTTCGGACGTGGCGCTGCTTATACGTTTTTTCAGCTTAAAGGAAAAAAAGGAGCTTAAAGAGCAGATATACGCCGTAAGCCGCCTTGACCTTGACGACGCAAACACGGTTATAAAGGCGCTTTCGGATATAAATGAAAAATATAATTTCGATGTTGAAATTTATAATACCTCAGGCAGAATACTTTACACCACGCACGGCAGCCAGATGATGGATTATTTTTCGCTTAAAAACGATAAATTTGTTATGGCGCACGAGGAAATGACCGCGGTTAAAAGCGAACAGCTATCTGACGGGATAGTGTTTGAAACGGCGGTAAGGCGGTTCGATAAGCAGGAATTTCTGCTTTGCACAAAGCAGCTTGATAACGGGCTTACAGCCGAGGTAAGGGTGCAAAAGCAGCTTATTTCAAACTCCGCCGCGGTTGCAAACGAGTTTATTGCAATAGTATCGGTTATTTGCTTTTTGGTTTCGGTAATATGGGTGCTTTTGCTTTCGAGGCAGATATCAAAGCCTATATCCGAAATGAACGAAATAACAAGAGATATGGCAAGGCTTAACTTTAAGCGCAAGCTTAAAATTAACCGCAGTGATGAAATAGGTCAGCTGGCGGCTTCGGTAAACGAGCTTTCGGCGTCGCTTGATACGGCGCTTACGGATCTTAAGGCAACCAACGAAAAGCTTAAAAGCGATATTGAGCTTGAACGTCAGCTTGACGTAATGCGCCGCGGCTTTGTGGCTAACGTTTCGCACGAGCTTAAAACGCCGATTGCGATAATAAGCGGCTATGCCGAGGGGCTTAAGCTTAATATAAACGCCGAATCAAGAGAGGAATACTGCAACACCATAATCGATGAAAGCCGCCGTATGAACAAGCTGGTACTGAGCATACTGGAGCTTTCGCGTTATGAATCGGGGCAGATACCCCTTAATATAGAAAGCTTTGATGTATCGCAGCTTTGCGACGATATGATAAGCCGCATTTTTAAGGCAAAAAAAATAACCGCCGAAAACTTAATACCAAAAGGAACCTTTATTTCGGCCGATCCGCTGCAAACAGAGCAGGTTTTAAAGGCATATCTTGAAAACGCGGCGGCGCACACCCCCGAAAACGGCACTGTTAAAACCGAGTGTAAAACCGAAAACGGCATAATACGCATATCGGTATTCAACAGCGGCAGCCATATAGACGAAAAGGATATGCCGCAGATATGGCAAAGCTTTTACAGGGGGGATACCTCGCACAAGCGCGACAGCAGCCGTTTTGGGTTAGGGCTTTCAATAGTATCCGCCATAATGAAGCTGCACGGGCATAAATGCGGCGTTTATAATACCGAGGACGGCGTTTGCTTTTGGTTTGAAGCAGACAGTGGCGAAAAATAAATTACGGGGCTGTTGCGTTAAAACAGCCCCGTTGTCATTTAAAGGCGAAAGCGGAGCGCGGTGATCCGTAATCTCCTTAAAAGGGGAAGGATTGCCGCGCACCTTGCGGTGCTCGCAATGACGATAGGGAAAAACGAACTGCGTATACTCGATACGTGCGATGAAAGGAAAAACAAATAACAGCCGAAACGCATTTGTGCGTTTCGGCTGTTATTGTTATTCGATCTCAAGCCGTTTTGTTTCGGGCAGAGCGTCTGCTTTTTTAGGCATTGTAAGCTTTAATACGCCGTTTTCGTATTTGGCTTTAATGCCTTCGGTATTAACACCGGATACGTCAAACTCACGGCTGTACGTGCCGTAAGAACGCTCGCAGCGTACATATTTGCCTTTCTTATCCTTTTCCTCGTGCTCCGAATGTCTTTCGGCGCTTACGGTAAGGGTATCGCCGTTTACATCAAGGTGAATATCCTTTTTGTCAAAGCCGGGCAAATCAGCCTCCAGTTCGTAACGGTCGCCCTCGTCCTTTACATCGGTCTTGAACTCGTCAAGCACTCCGTTTTCAAAAAAGCCGAACGGCGAAGCAAAAAACCTCTTTTCAAATTCGTCCATATCGCGGAACGGATTATAAAGGGAATTATTCTTTTTAGCATAAGGTCTCATTTCAAACATATAAAAGCCTCCAAATTATTAAGCGTTATTTTTTATTTTTGTGTTTCCGATTTTTCTGTTCATCGGTATCATCTTCTTTTTTCTTTTTACGCTTATTATTATACTCGCGGGGCTTGAAATTTCAACGGTACGGCGGTATAATAATCTTGAGATTATTTATGCTGTAAGCACAAAGAGGTATTGTTATGTCTAAAGAGAAAATTTTGACGGCTTTTTTGGAAAGTACCGATTTTTCGGAATTTATAAGCAATATAAGCGAAATATGGGGAAGCCCCACCGTAATTGTGGATTGTGCTTTCCGTATAGCAGCAAGCTTTGCACCCGTTGACTACGGGCAATCGGAATATACCCGTGCCGTTTTGCACGGCGAGCTTTCGTTTGAGGCGGGCGCCGCCCTAAGCCGTGCCGCGCAAACGGCTGAAAAAGAATACTTTACGTTTGAAACCGGCAGCCTTAAATGCTTAGCTTATACCCTATCCGACGCCGGTGCGGTAATAGGTTATATGATATGCATAATAAAGGACGGCGGAGAAGCCCTGCTTAAAAACGGGGAGTTAAGCTTTGCGGCTGCGCTTGTTTCAAAGCAGTTTTATTTTGAGCGGCGGCAGATAGTTAAAAGCACCGCCGAGGAAATTTTAACAGAGCTGCTTGACGGAGAGTTTTCAGACGAGGCGCGCTTTAAGCTGCGCGCGGCTTCTACATATCTTTCAAGCTTTAACCCCGAAAGACTTGCGGTTATAGATATAAGCAATTACGGCGGCAGTACCGAGGCGGACGGTTTTTTAAGAAAAACCCTTGAAAACGAATTTCACGCGTCGCACCCGTTTATTTACAAAAATAAAATCGTTATGTTTATCCACCGCGACCACGATATAAGCCGCCTTGCCGAAATTGCAAAAGGCGAAAATCTTAAAATAGCGATGTCGGATGTGTTCGGCGGTATATTTGCGGTTAAATCCGCCTTTGACTTTGCTTTAGAAACGCTTGATTATTTAACGCTTTGCGGCAAAAACGGTTTTTGTGAAGACAGTGAAAAATACGCCGTAATAATAACCCTTAAAAAGCTTGCCGGCAAAAAGGAGCTTATAAAAGGCGACATATTAAGCCTTGCGGAATACGATAAGGAAAACAGCGGCGCGCTGTGCGAAACGCTTTATACATACCTTTGCTGCCACCACTCGTTAATGGAGACCTGCAATAGGCTTTTCACCCACCGAAACACCGTGCTTTACCGCATAAATAAAATTAAAGAGGATTTTAATATAAATACCGAAGACCCGAAAAAGCATTTTTCCTACCTTATTTCCCTTGCGATTATACTTGCGGAAAACAAAAAAGATAAATTTTTTATTTAAAATGTTGTAATTACAACATACTTTTATAAAAAGCGAGGTTATAATGGGCACATAACAAAAAACGGAGGAATAACAAATGTTAAGAAAAATAATACAAATAGACGAAGAAAAGTGCAACGGCTGCGGCGCCTGCGCGGCGGCGTGTCACGAGGGTGCGATAGGTATGGTAAACGGCAAGGCAAAGCTTATGCGCGACGATTACTGCGACGGCTTAGGCGACTGTCTGCCTGCGTGTCCAACGGGCGCCATAACCTTCACCGTGCGCGAGGCGGCGGCATACAACGAGGCGGCTGTGGCTGAAAACAAGGCAAAAAAGGAAAATGATAAAAAGGAATGTCATTCAAACGGCGCGCTTCCGTGCGGCTGCCCCGGCTCGAATTCAAAGCGCATTGTAAGGGAGGAAAAGGCGGAATGCAATAATATTCCGGCAGCCGAAAGCCGACTTTCGCAGTGGCCTGTGCAGATAAAATTAGTGCCTGTTAACGCACCGTATTTTGACGGCGCAAAGCTGCTTATAGCGGCAGACTGCACGGCATACGCATACGCCGCATTTCACGAAAGATTTATAAAAGGTCACATAACGCTTGTGGGTTGCCCTAAGCTTGATAATGCAGATTATTCCGAAAAGCTTACCGAGATTATTAAAAACAACGATATTAAAAGCGTTACGGTGGTACGTATGGAGGTGCCCTGCTGCGGCGGACTTGAACACGCGGCGGTAACCGCTCTTAAAAACAGCGGTAAATTTATACCGTGGAACGTTGTAACCGTTTCTACCGACGGAAGAATACTTGATTAGACGAGATGTTAAGCTTTTTTAAAAAACACAAGGCTGAAAACAGAGCCTTGTGTTTTTATTTTGCGTTTTAATAAATAAGGCTTTCGCAATAACTAAACGGTTTGTCATTTTGAACGCGGAGCGTGAAAGAATCCGTAATACCCTTAAGAAAGAAGCGGATTGCCACAGCCGTTTACACATCTCGCCTGCCGGCTCGGTCGGTGCTTCTGCTTCGCAGAGGTGTCCACCGGACACCCGCACCTTCGCAATGACGAGGAGGGGGAAAAGCGGATTGCCGCGCGCCTTACGGCATATGACGGCAGGGTTATATCGGCTATTTCACAAAAGCCTTTAAAATTTCGTCTAAACGTGATAATATTTGCAATATATAATGATAATTTCAACAATTTTATTACTAAAGTGCTTAATGTATAATGATAGTGAAAGTGGGGGAAAGCACTTGAATAATAATTATTTGCTTAAAACAGAAGAGGCACGGGAGATATATTCGAAAATAAAGGACCTGCCTATTGTTGATTATCACTGCCACCTGTCCCCGAAAGAGATTTTCGAGGATAAGCCGTTTGATAATATCGGCGAAATGTGGCTTGGCGGCGACCATTACAAATGGCGGCTTATGCGCACCGCGGGCATAGACGAAAGGTACATTACAGGCAATACCGACTGGCGCGAAAAATTTATTAAATACGCCGCCGCGTTGGAGCTTGCCGCGGGGAATCCGCTTTACCATTGGTCGCATATGGAATTATCAATGTTTTTCGGCATTGATAAGCCGCTAAAAAGCGATAATGCCGCCGAAATATACGACGAGGCAAACGCCTTTATTGCAAAAAACAAGCTGTCGCCGAGAAAGCTTATAGAGCAATCGAAAGTAGAAACCCTTTGCACTACCGACGATATTATTGATACGCTTGAATACCATAAAAAAATAAGGGAAGACAAAAGCTTTAAAACAAAAGTTCTGCCCTCGTTCAGAACGGATAATCTGCTGCTTGTACGGAGCACAGGCTACCCCCATTACATAAAAAAATTAGCCGAGGTATCGGGCACGGAAATAACAGACCTTGAAGGTCTTAAAGCCGCGGTTATTAAAAGGCTTGATTTCTTCTGCCTTAACGGCTGCCGTTTTACCGACGTGGGTATTCCGTATTTCCCCGACAGAATTGCAGATGAGCCTTCGGCAGACGATACATTTAAAAAGGCGCTTGCGGGCGCAGAAATTTCCGATGCCGAATATTTAGGGTTTATAGGTAATATGTACCTTTTCTTGGCGGCGGAATATAAAAAGCGAAACCTTGTTATGCAAATGCACTTAGCCGTTTACCGCAACGCAAACAGCAATTTGTTCGCCGCCTTGGGTGCGGATTGCGGCGTAGACTGTGTGGGAGACGAAATAAGCGGCACGGCGCTTATACATATGCTTGACGCGATAAATAAAAACAGCGGTATGCCGCAAACGGTTATTTACACCCTTAATTCCGCAAACGCGGAGCAGATAGCCTCTGTTGCGGGGGCGTTCCCGAACGTGCGCTGCGGCGCGGCTTGGTGGTTCTGCGACCACAAGCGCGGCATACGCGAGGAAATGGAAATTATAGCCGAAAATTCGGCGCTCGGCTCATTCCTCGGTATGCTTACCGATTCGCGCAGCTTTCTTTCTTACGCGCGGCACGATTATTTCCGCAGAATTGCGGCGGATATTTTAGGCGAGTGGGTAAACGGCGGGGAATACGATAAGGAAAGCGCCGTAAGGCTTGCCGAGAAAATCAGTTATTACAATATAAAGGAGCTGACAGAGCAATGAAAATGTCCTTCAGGTGGTACGGGGAAACCGACCCGATACCGCTTAAATATATAAGGCAGATACCGAATATGCGCTCGGTAGTAACCGCGGTTTACGATGTAAAGCCGGGCAAGGTTTGGCCCGAAGAAAGTCTTGAAAAATTAAAGAAGCAGGCAGAGGAAAACGGGCTTATATTCGATATTGTAGAGTCTGTGCCGGTGCCTGAGGAAATAAAGCTCGGCACCGAAAAGGCGGACGAATACACCGAGGTTTACTGCGAGAACATTCGCCGCTGCGCGAAATACGGCGTAAAGTGCATTACATATAATTTCATGCCTGTGTTCGACTGGACAAGAACCCAGCTTGACAAAGAGGCGGCGGACGGCTCAACAAGCCTTGTTATGTATATGGATCAGCTTAAAAGCCTTGATCCGCTTAAAGACGATATTCACCTGCCCGGCTGGGACGCAAGCTACACACAGGCAGAGGTGCGGGATCTGATAAAAGCCTACTCCGCTTTAGGCGAGGAGGGGCTGTGGCGCAACCTTGAAAAATTCCTTAAAAAGATAATTCCCGTGGCGGAAAGCTGCGGAGTTACCATGGCGATACCCCCCGACGACCCGCCGTACCCTATCTTCGGTATTCCGAGAATTATAACAAACGAGCGGAATATCGACCGAATGTTGAATATAGTAAACAGCCCTGCCAACAGCCTTTGCTTCTGCACGGGCAGTCTCGGCTGTGCGGCGTTTAACGATATTCCGAAAATGGTTCGCAAATACAGTGAAATGGGCAGGATAGCGTTTATGCATATCCGCCAGGTAAAGCTGTTAGAGGACGGTAGCTTTGAAGAGCGCGGGCATTTATCGAAAGACGGCAGCCTTGATATGTACGAAATAGTAAAGGCGCTGGTAGATACGGGTTTTGACGGATACGTTCGCCCCGACCACGGCAGAATGATATGGGGAGAGAGCGGAAAACCCGGCTACGGGCTTTTTGACAGGGCGCTTGGAGCGGCATATATAAACGGACTTTTTGAGGCCGTAGAAAAGGAGAAAAAATAATGGAAAAGGTAATCGTAATAACAGGCGCGGGCGGCGTGCTGTGCTCCGGCTTTGCCGAGTTTTTGGCGGGCAAGGGCAATAAGGCGGCACTGCTTGATTTAAACGAAGAGGCGGCGCAAAGGGTAGCCGATAAAATCACCGCGGCTGGCGGAGTAGCTAAAGCCTACAAGTGCAACGTGCTTGATAAGGCAAATATCGAAGAGGTGCACGGAAAGGTGCTTGAAGACCTCGGAAAATGCGATATACTTATAAACGGCGCGGGCGGCAACAACCCGAAATGCACCACCGCGCACGAGGAATACGAAAAGGGCGACGAGCAGGCAAGCGATTTCTTAACCTTCTTCAACATTGACGAAAAGGGCTTTGATTTTGTGTTTGACCTTAATATTAAGGGCGTGCTTTTGCCGAGCCAGGTATTTATGGCGGATATGATAGGCAGAAAGGGCTGCTCGGTGCTTAATATTTCCTCAATGAACGCATACCGTCCGCTTACTAAAATACCCGCGTATTCGGCGGCAAAGGCGGCGGTTACAAACTTTACGGAATGGCTTGCGGTGCATTTTGCAAAGGAAAATATACGCGTAAACGCCATAGCTCCGGGATTTTTTGTTACAAACCAGAACCGCGCGCTGTTATTTAACGAGGACGGCACCGCAACGCCGAGAACCGACAAAATACTGCGTTCAACGCCTATGGGCAGGTTCGGCGAGGCAGAGGAGCTTTTAGGAGCGGTTGAATGGCTGCTTGATGAAAGCAAGGCAGGCTTTGTAACGGGAGTAACCATACCGATAGACGGCGGTTTCTCGGCTTATTCGGGGGTATAAAAAATGAAAATTTACGCATTTGCAGACGAGGCAAGCGCCAATATTGACGAACAGATAAAGGCGATGAAGGAAAACAAGCTTGACGGGCTTGAAATAAGAAATGTTGACGGCGTTAATATTTCAAGAATAACAAAGGAAAAAGCGAAAGAAGTAAGAAAAAAGCTTGACGACGCCGGTCTTCGCGTGTGGACGATCGGCTCGCCGATAGGTAAAATTGACATTGAAAAGGACGATTTTGCGCTTCACACCGAAAAATTCAGGCATACGCTTGAATTAGCCGATATTTTGGGCGCTGAAAATATAAGGCTGTTTTCTTTCTTTACGCCGGCGGAAAACCGCGGCAGCTATAAGGATAAGGTAATAGAGCGTTTAGGCGCCTTTTGCGAAATTGCAAAGGGCAGCGGCATAACCCTTTGCCACGAAAACGAAAAGGGAATTTACGGCGATATACCTGAGCGCTGCCTTGAAATTCATAAGGCACTGCCCGAAATGAAAGCAATATTCGACCCCGCGAATTACGTTCAGTGCGAGGTTGACACCTTAAAAGCGTGGGAAATGATAAAGCCTTACGTTAAGTATCTGCATATCAAGGACGCGCTTGCAGACGGAAAGGTTGTTCCCGCAGGCAAGGGAATAGGAAATGTTAAATTTATTTTAGACGATTATATAAGGAACGGCGGCGACAGCGTAACGGTAGAGCCGCACCTTACGGTATTTGACGGGCTGAAGGCTCTTGAAAAAGAGGGAGACGCAAGCGTTGTGGGAGAGGTTTACAAATATGCAACTGCCGAAGAGGCGTTCTCAGCGGCGGTAAGCGCTCTGCGCGAGCTTATATGAGGTGAAAAATATGGAAATAGGCGCACAGTTTTATACAGTAAGAGAGCTTTGCAAGAATATAAACGGCTTTGCGGACACGCTTAAAAGGGTGGCTGATATAGGCTATAAAACCGTTCAGATTTCGGGCACCTGCGGATTTGACCCCGAATGGCTCAAAGCGGAGCTTAATAAAAACGGGCTTAAATGCGTTCTTACGCACACCCCTGCCGATAAGCTTAAAGCCGATCCCGCAGGCGTTGCGCGCGACCATGATATTTTCGGCTGCAAATATGTAGGGCTTGGCTGGTTCGGCTTTAACGACAGCGATAAAAAGACCTGCGATGATTTTACCGCAGAGTACGGACCCGTAATTAAGGAATTAAAGAAAAACGGCAAGTATTTTATGTACCATAATCACGATCAGGAGTTTAAAAAAGAAAACGGTAAGCTTATAATCGAGCGTCTTGCCGAAATAACCGCGCCCGACGAAATGGGCTTTACGCTTGATACCTTTTGGGTACAGGCAGGCGGCGGAGATCCCGCACAGTGGCTCGAAAAGCTTTCGGGCAGGGTGCCGTGCATACATTTAAAGGACTACGCCTACGGCAGAAAAATGGCGGTAATAGGCGAGGGCAACATAAATTTTGACCGTGTTTTTGAAAAGGCTGAGTCGGCGGGCACGGAATATATGCTTGTTGAGCAGGACGATTGCAACGGTGAGGATCCGCTTGACTGCCTTAAGCGCAGTTATAAATATTTACATTCTTTAGGCTTTAAATAAGGGAGGAAACCGAAATGAGTGAAAAAATCAAGCTTGGAATTATAGGTATAGGCAATATGGGTTCGGGACATGCAAAGTGCGTTGTAGGCGGAGAATGCCCCGATTTTGAGCTTGTTGCCGCAGCGGATATTAAGCCGCAAAGGCTTGAATGGGCAAAAAAGGAGCTGTCACCCGATATTAACTGCTTTGATACAGCGGAAAAAATGCTTGACAGCGGGCTTATAAACGCCTGTATGATATGCGTTCCGCACTATGACCACCCTAAATATACAATTGAGTGCCTTAAGCGCGGAATACACGTTATGACCGAAAAGCCTGCGGGAGTTTACACAAAGCAGGTAAGGGAAATGAACGAAGAGGCGAAAAAGCACCCCGACGTTGTTTTCGGTATGATGTTTAATCAGCGTACAAACTGCATTTACCGCAAAATGCGCGAGCTTGTGCAAAGCGGTGTGTACGGAAATATCCGCCGCACTAACTGGATAATAACAAACTGGTACCGTCCGCAGGCATATTACGATTCGGGCGATTGGCGCGCCACATGGTCTGGCGAGGGCGGAGGAGTGCTTTTAAACCAGTGCCCCCATCAGCTTGATTTATGGCAGTGGATATGCGGTATGCCGAAAAAGGTAGAGGCGCATCTGCATTACGGAATGTGGCATAATATCGAGGTTGAGGATGACGTTACCACCTATGTTGAGTATGAAAACGGCGCTACGGGCGTGTTTATTACCTCAACGGGCGACGCGCACGGTACAAACCGCTTTGAGATTCAGCTTGATAAGGCTAAAATAGTAGCCGAGGGCGACCGTCTTACCGTGCTTGAATACGATATGACAGAGCAGGAGTTTTCAAAAACAAATACCAAGCCGTTCGGAATGGTAGGCGCGCATGAGGTTGACCCTCAGCTTGACGGGGAAAATCCCCAGCACAAGGGCGTTATAAACGCGTGGGGCGGCGCAATACTTCGCGGCGAACCGCTTATAGCAGGCGGAGAAGAGGGCATAAACGGACTTACCCTTTCAAACGCAATGCATCTGTCTTCGTGGCTTGGCAAGGAAATAACTCTTCCCTTTGATGAAGATTTGTATTATAATGAGCTTATGAAGCGCGTAGCAACCTCAAAACGTAAAACAGACGTTAAAGAAGTGGTTGCGGATACAAGCAACACATACGCGGGAAGCAAATAAAAGGTTAAGAGAGCAGGGCTTATTATGAACGGGGTAAAGGTAGGAATTATCGGCATCGGGAATATGGGCTCTGCTCATTTGCGTATGATTACG
>ERZ827512.1484-NODE-1484-length-22886-cov-15.446279_pt1 | contig 22886 bp, 24 predicted proteins | sample MGYA00519916_ERZ827512 | MGnify/ENA primary metagenome ERZ827512 (study PRJEB31778, sample SAMEA3449335) | human gut metagenome | biome: human gut; feature: human-associated habitat; material: faeces | place: United Kingdom | collected 2010/2012 ... | reverse complement strand
CGGGGTCGGTCCTAAAAATAACATGTTATTTTTAGGACCGACCCCGTTTTCGCATGACTTAAAATTTCACTTTTATTTTTTCTCTACAACTTCATTTTGATTTTTGTATATACTATTAGCAGGCACAACTCCTCTAACAGATGAAAGAGGATAAATATTAGTATTTTTTCCAATTATACTACCTGGATTTAATACACTACCACATCCAACTTCTACATTATCACCTAACATAGCTCCAATTTTCTTTAAACCTGTTTCAATTTCTTCAACACCATCTTTTATAATTACTAATTTTTTATCAGATTTTACATTAGAAGTAATTGAACCAGCTCCCATATGAGCTTTATATCCTAAGATAGAATCTCCTACATAATTATAATGTGGTACTTGAACATTATTAAATAAAATAACATTCTTTAATTCTGTTGAATTTCCTACAACAGCATTGTTTCCAACAATAGCTTTTCCTCTAATAAATGCACAATGTCTAACTTCCGCATTTTCTCCAATAATTGCAGGTCCTTTTATATATGCTGAAGGATATACATTTGCTGATTTGGCAATCCAAATATTTTCGCCTTTCAATTCATAAACTTCTGGGTCTAGTTTAGGTCCTATCTCCAATATAAAATTATTAATTTCTGGCAAAACTTCCCATGGATATTCGAATTTTTCTAACAATTCTTTTGCTATTGTTTCATCTAAATTATATAAATCTTTAATTTTGCACTCTTCCATTTTTACCCCCATATTTTAATTCAGTGAGAAATTGGGGTCGGTCCTTTTTTTCGCATTGCTAAAAAAAGGACCGACCCCAATTTAACAATTTAACAATTTAACAATTCCAAAATTTTTCATACAATTCTTTTGCTGTTTTAGGACTATCTACTCCTTCTTTATTTTTTACAGGAGCAAAGTCATCTTCACGCTTTCCTCTAAGAATTGCTATATCATCAAAAAACTCAAATGCATCAAATATAAATGATTCAAATTTATATGAATTTGGTTCTGTTGGTATAACTTCTTTTCCATTCTCATCAATATAAGAATTTTTCTTATGTGCACTATGATACATCAATATTTCTTTACTAATTTTTTCAATAGCATCTATTGTGTATAAATTGCACATAATATGTGATTCACCATATTTCAATTCTCCATTTTCATCTACTTCTTCTGCCATTTTCTCTGGAAGTTCAGTATATTCTATAACCTTTGGATGACCATTCATTTTGCAAAATACACCAACTCTTTCATGAGGATTAGCTTTAACTACTGATTTTGATGCAATTTGAACTTTTTTATCAATTGCCATTCCTAATAATGTAACATCAGCCATTTTTAGTAATGCATTATCTACTGATCCTATAAATACCCATTTAATTCCTCTTTTTTTCATATCAGCTAGGCATCCACTTGCTCTTAGTGATGAATATGTTCCACCATTTCCATCAGATGCTTCTTTTATTTTTAAATCTTTTCCTATTAGCATTTTTCCTTGCTCATCTATTAATGGTAATTCACTCTGAGTAAATATTGTTACATATTTTTTATCATATCCAAAATAATTGTTTTTCTCTAAAAATTCTACTGTTTCATCATGATTTTCTTTACTTGTCATAATATACCATGGAATTGTTACTCCATATTTTTGTTTTGCTTCTTTTAAATTATCTACTAAAATTTCAAATAAATATTTTCCTTTTCCATAAACATCTAATTTAAAAGTTCCTTTAGGTCCTGGATGACCAAGCCTTGTTCCTTGCCCACCAGCCATTGTAACAACAGCATATTGTCCTTTTTTTATAACTTCTTTTCCTAATTCATCAAATTTATTTTTCTGTGAATCTGTTAATTTTGCTTTATCTAAATATTTTAATGGTTCTATTTTACTTTCTTTAAATACAATTTCTTTTTTTGCATTATTATATAATTCTAACATTTGGTGAAAATCTATTTTATGTATTTGTTCTATCAATTCTTCTTGTTTTTTATCGTCTAGTTTTTCTAACAATTTTATAATATGCTCTTGATTATATTCTTTTAAAATATCAATCGCTTCTTGTTTTTTATCCATTCTTCTTCGTCCTTTCATGCTGTAAATCTAGTATTTGCAGCTCTTTTAGTATATTATATGAATTTCAATAGACCTATTCTATCATATTTTATTTTTTTTAGCAACATTTTTTTAAGTAACCTCTGTCATATTCTTAATTACTTTGCCATATATATTAATAAAAGTTTGTCTATCAAGGAGGTATTATAGATGGAAAATATAGGCTTATATCAAGATATAGCCAAACGAACAGATGGTGATATTTACATCGGTGTTGTTGGACCTGTAAGAACTGGAAAGTCTACTTTTATCAAGAAATTCATGGATTTGCTTGTTATTCCTAATATAGATAATGAGTATAAAAAGGAAAGAGCAAAAGATGAACTTCCACAAAGTGCCGGTGGTCGTACAATAATGACAACTGAGCCAAAGTTCGTTCCTAATGAGGCTGTAGAAATTACAATAGATAAAAATTTAAAATTAAAAACTCGTTTAGTTGACTGTGTTGGCTATTTAGTTGACAATGCAATTGGATATTTGGAAGATGATATGCCAAGAATGGTTAAAACTCCATGGTCTGATGATGAAATTCCTTTTGAAACTGCTGCAGAAATTGGCACCAAAAAAGTAATTGAGGAACATTCTACTATTGGAATTTTAATTACAACAGATGGTAGTATTACTGACATTCCTCGTGATGATTATGTAAAAGCTGAAGAGCGTGTAGTTAACGAGCTTAGAGCAATTAATAAGCCATTTATCATTTTATTAAATTCTGCTAATCCATCTTCTCCTGAAGCAAGAGAATTAGCTACTCAATTATCTGAAAAATATAATACAAATGTTATGCCTATTAATTGCGAAGAACTTACTGCTGATGATATAAACTCAATGTTTGCAACTTTACTTTATGAATTTCCAGTTGATGAAATTAGAATTTCTTTTCCTAAGTGGATTAATAGCTTAGATTTTTCTCATCCATTAAAATCTAAACTATTTGAACAATTAAAAGATGCTTTTACCAATATTTCTGCTTTAAAAGATGTTTCTAATTGTGTGTCAAAAATCAGTTCAACTGACATTATTTTAAAAACAAGTGTCGATAATATTATGCTTGGTACTGGAAAAGTTTGCATATCTATCCAATTAAAAGATGAATTATTCTACCAAGTTCTTTCAGAAATGACTGGAATGCAAATTACGGATGAAGGTGATTTATTCTCTATAATGAGTGATTTAGCTTGCACCAAGAAAAAATATGATAAAATTGCTTATGCTCTTGATGAAGTTAAAACTAAAGGTTATGGCATTGTTACGCCTTCAATTGATGAACTTGTTTTAGAAGAGCCAGAAATGGTTAAACAAGGTTCACGCTTTGGAGTTAAACTTCGTGCTAAAGCTCCATCAATTCATATGATCCGTGCAACAATTGAAACTGAAGTTTCTCCTATTGTTGGTTCCGAAAAACAATCTGAAGAATTGGTTAATTATCTTCTTTCTGGATTTGAAAATGATCCTACAAGTATTTGGAGTTCTAACATCTTCGGTAAGAGTTTAAACGAACTTGTTAATGAGGGCTTACAAACAAAACTTGCTAAAATGCCTGAAGAAGCTCAAATTAAACTTCAAGAAACTTTGGAACGCATTGTTAATGAAGGCTCTGGTGGATTGATTTGTATTATATTATAATAAGGAAGGATTGCTCCTTCCTTATTTATACTCTTCTATAATTTTATTTAAAAAATCAGTAATATTTTTATTAATCTCTTTTTATTAACTTTGTACTAGTACAAAATACTCTTTTTTTAGGTAATATCCCTTTTTCTTGAAAATCTTTTCCTATTGTTTTTCGAAAAATCTTTTAGACTCTAATGCTATATTTCTACTACCTAGCATCTCTTTAATATTCTCTATTGCATTACTAATATCATCTGTAAAAATAATTCTAGTAATTCCTCCATCATCATCAGCTAAAGTAAATTGTTCAATTCTTACTAAATAGCAATTTATTATTTTACTGCTATATACATCTATTTTATTTGTTATTGTTCTAGTTTCATTTAAATACATTTCCGTAATGATGTGATATAACTATTTATATAATTTTTGAATAATTTCTTTACAATCAAAGTCTTTCTCAAAAAATCTTTATACAATATTTTTTCACCTTTTTCAATATCTTCTTTTTGTAGGAGCAAAATTCTACGTATGTATTGATATAACTGGTGTTATAGAATGTCGGACTTTTCTTCAAGTATGTTACTTAAAGAAAAAGCACTATCCTCTCTTTCAAGGATAATGCTTTCAACGAACTTATTAATTTATCATTAGTAATCTGTTCAAGATCAACATAATTATATGAATCAATATTATTATTATTTATATAATTATAAATTGTTTCTTATATATTTATTTAGAAAATTCTATATTATATGCAGTTATAAAATTTCCTGACATAGAAATATTTAATCTACCTGTTTCTCCAATCTTTAATGCTCTTATAACCCCTTTAACTTTACAAATTTCTTGTTCTTTTTCATCTTTAAGTATCGCTGTTATTGTTGTGATTGGTGTTTCAACATTAGAATTATTAGTTACATCCGCAGTTAAACTCGTCATTCCTGAATTATATATCAATTGAATATTTGTAATTGTTAGATTGTCAAGCATTTTATCTGAATTTATAAGTGAACTTGTATTCAGTTTTATCCCATCTTCGGTTTCTTTAACATACTCACTTATAGAAGTATCATATAGTGATATTCCTTCATTATCTTCTTTTGAATTATCATTTAATTTATCTTTTTTCTTATTAATTTTTACTGTCAAAACTAGAACTATACAAATTATTATAATAATTCCAGGAATAATAAATTTCAATTTATGTTGTTTTTTATTATTTTGCCTTTTCAAACTCAATTTCTCACCTCACTATTAGCAATATTTTTATTTCAAATAAAGCGTAAATCTTGTACCTATAATATTTGATGGACCTGTTGTTCCAGCATTATTACGGTCACTTGATACAGTATTACCATTTATACCATAAGTTCCTCCTCTATATACCCTAAATGATTTGCTGTTTGCTTCTTGTGTCATATCTCTAACATTTGAACTTGTATCAAATATATTATTTATATAGTCACTTCCATATTTCCCAGTTGTAGCTACAACATCTTCATGATTACCAATTACTTTAAAAATCTTACTTGAGTCACTTCCTGTAAGCATCCAGTTAAGCATTGCATCCCATTGGCTACCAAAAATCATTGTTGAAACAACATCATTACTATTATAATATGGATTGTTACTATTTATCTTACTTTCTTGATTATAATACATATCATACCAATTTGCTGTCATTACTTTTTTGCCACTAGTAGATTGTATTATTATATCTTTAGTTGTTGATTTTAATGATGTTTCATATCTTGCTACCCAAAATCCTCCATAATTAGCTACTGATTTTACCATTTCATTATACCTTTCATTCATATATTCTCCAAATGCATTTGCAGAATTAAAGTGTAGTATTTTATTATAATAAGTTTCAGAAGCATCATATGATGTTCCACTATTTATATATTTCCATCCTAATTGTGTTTCACTATTAGTAATTAAACTTACTTCTCTATTACTTTTAGAAATTCCTAATACACTTTTGGTATCTTGTACATAAGAACCTGTTTTATAATTTACCGAATAATTGTACAATATTCCTTCATAGTAATTCGAATCTGTCGTAGCATGATTTTCTTGGTTTCTTGCCATTGGTTTATATGTATTATCACTTGTTTGACTATTTGCTAATTCATTAGCTCTATTCTCATCATATATAGCATCTTTTACAGGTACCCAAACAAACTCATCTCCGTCTTCTATATTGTTTCCTTCATTATCTTTCATTCTTTTTATAACTAATCCATCTTTAACTTCATTATGTAAGTCGTTTACTGCAAAACCAGCAGGTATTGTTGCCTTTTCTTCATTTGCATCCTTAATTCTTGTTTTTGTCTCATAAACTTTAGAATAATCTTCTAATTTCATTATATTAAAACTATATATTGATGTTCCTAAATCTGTTATATTTTCATTTCCTTCTGTGTCTATTGTTTTTTCTTGTATATTTAAGACATTTGTACCATCTGTTACTCTTGCATATACAATATCTCCAACTGACAATCCGTTTACTTGTACACCAGTTTGAGGATTTTTCAAATTAGTTTTTAGCCATTTTCCATTTTCATTGTAATTTGCTCCATTTTTTCCTATTTGATATTCTATATAATAATTATCTACTTCTTTAAAAGATTCATCAAAATCAACATATATTGTTCCATTCCCATCTCTTCCATATATTGCATCCACGAAAACTTCAGATTTATCTATTTTATATTGTGTAGTTGTTGCTGTTCCTAAATCAATTTGTGCTGTTTTTCCACTATGATCATATACCGTGACTTTCATGTCATATGTTGTACCTTGGTTTAATTCTTTATAAGTGTAGGTATTTCCAAAATTTGTGTAATCCTTATAATTAATATAATTTCCATTTTCGTCTGTAGTTCCACTTATACTATATACATATTTTGCTATTCCAGAACCTGATGTACCAGTCGTATTATCAGGATCATATGCTGTAACTTTTACACTAATAGTATTAGATTCTGCATATGGCTTAGCATATGTTTTATTTCCATCTTTATCTATTCCTTCTTCTCTTTTGGCTAAATATGGATTAGTATCATCTTCCTCATCAACAATATAAAGAGTAGTTCTTGTTCCATATTGTCTACCAGCAGTTCCTGCATCTTGGTTAGTATATTTAACTGCATTACTATTCTGATTGTAATATCCTCCTCTAACTATTTTAGAATTATTTGAATAAACTCCCATACAAGTTTCTCCAATATTCCCTGCTAAGTCAAATATATTATTTATAATATCATTTTTTGTTTTTCCAGTATTAGCGATCTCTTTATGATATCCAAATTTTGTGTCTACTAATAAATTACTATTTTTTCCTCTATTTATCCAATTTAATACTGCACTATATTGTGAATTCCATATCATATTAGATACTACGCTTTTTGAGTTATAGTATGGATTTGATTGATATCTATTACCATCAAGATAGTAATTCATATAATACCAAGTAGTATTTGAGTATGGTTTTTTATCTGGAACTGAATTAACAACTATTCCTGTTTTATCTGTACCTGTTATACTTGCTTCATATCTTGCCATATAAAATCCACCATATTTATCAACTGAATTTATCATATTATAATATTCTTCATTTATATATTTTCCAAATTCTTCTGCTGAATTATATCCTGCTGCCACTTTATAGAACATTTTATTTGTATCTCTATTGCCAGTTTTAATTATTGTATTTTCTATATCCCAAGTATAAATATTAGATCCATTAACATTAATCGTTACTAGAGATGGTTCTCTATAAACATTTGCACCTATTTTGCAGTTTAAATTATATGAAAATATGCCTTTATCTGATATTGCATAATAAATCCCCTCATAATATTTGCTATTATTTCCACTTTGATTCATGGCCATTGGTGTATATTGTTTTGTTATGCTTGTAGATGTATTTTTTATTGCATTTTCTACTGGAACCCATACAAATTGATTCCCATTTTCATCTTGTATCACTAATCCTTTTTCTATTGTATTTATCCAACCAGAAACTCCAACACTAAAGCCAGCTGGAATATATGCACTTTCTCCATTTGTATCTGTATATTTACTCGTTTTTAAATATTGATTTGAAAATTCTTCTGAATATCCATCTAAGTAAAATACCGAATAATCACCTTGCTCATTACCATTACTATCAGCGAGCTTGGCAAGTATTATATTAGTATCAGATAAATCACTAATTACATTTCCTATATTCCAAGTAGTTGAATCAAAATTAGTTGTATTATCTAATTCTTCTTTGCTTTCTAGCACTTTATATTTAATTTTGAATCCTGCACTTTCATAATTTTCTCCCATTGCAAGTATAGCCACACAATTAGGATTTATTCCATAAAAACTCCTAATATATAAATCATCATTTGAAATATTCATAGATTTTGTATTTACAGTTTTTATAATATAATCACTTTTATTTCCAACCTCATCTGATACTTTAACTCTTATATAATATTGTCTTGATTGTCGTAAATTTTCAAAAGTATAAGTATCTGTATTAGTATTTATTTCTTCTTCCCATGTAGTACCATCTCCTGCTGATGAAATTGAATAATAATATTGTCCAATATTAGATTCATCTTTTACATTTGTTACATTAACCGTTATACTATTTACACCTGTTGTAAATTCTACGTCAAATGTTGGAGGTGTCATATCAGTAGAGTCTAATAAGTATAATGCCATTCTTGAACCATATGATTCTGCCGTATCTGTTGGAATTTTTTCTGTTTTTGTAGCTGCCGATTTTCCAGTAACATTAGAGAAATATGCTCCTCCTCTAACCAATCTTTGTGATGTATTTTTTGATTCAACCGTTTCTTCATAAACATTTGAAATCAAATCATATATGTTACTAATTTTATCATTTTCGTAACTTCCAGACTTAGCAATATTTCCAGTTTTATTTCCATATGATAAATCTGTTGATGTTACTTTTGACTTATCACTTCCCTGTAATGCAAAGTTTAACATAGCATCATATTGACTTCCTGTTATCATAGAAGAATTTACGATTTTAGAACCATAATATACGTTGGCATCATTTAATCTGTTGTTTTGTTCTTTATATAAGTCATACCAATTTTTATTATTAATAACACTTTCATCTGCTTTAGAACCAATTTTCCCAAAACTGTTTTGAGTTGTTTCATATCTTCCTACTAAAAATCCTCCATATTTATCAACTGATTTTATCATATTTGTATATTCAGAATTTAAATAATTGCCAAATTCATATGTAGAATCAAATCCCAAAATGTCATTATATTTTGATTTATCAGCATCAAATGATGAACCAAATGGATTTTTACTAATATTCCATGTATATTTATCCTTACTATTACCAGTAATCAGTGCTGGTTCTATATCTTTCGCTCCTCCTAGGCGATAGCCAGTATCTGTAATATTTCCATTTCCTGTAGTCCCGTTAAAAGAATAATATATTTTTTCAAAATAATTATAATTGTCTTTTTGACTTCTTACCATTGGTGTATAATATTTTGAAGTCGATAAAGAAGTGGCATTTTCATTATAAATTGCATTTTGAACAGGTATCCATACAAATTCGTTATTATGTTCATCTTGTACTACAAGTCCATTTGATATTACATCCTCTCCTGAATCTCTTGATACTTTAAATCCTTTAGGTATTATTGCAGTAAAAAATTCGCTATCTATATATGTTTTGTTTGCATCTGCTATTATATCAGTCTCAATTGTTTCATTTGCTATTGTTATAGTCTTGTTTTTGCTTCTTGTCAGTGTTCCTTGCTCATTATTACTTAATTGAACACAAATAGTGCTATATATTTGGTATTCTTGCGGTTGATTAATCGTTACTTTTTCGTCATATGTACTTGATGTCATGACTAAATCATATTCATCATTTTTAACATTTTTCATATAATAATTGTATGTTAATGTATTAGAATTATATGTTGATGTTGCAACTTGTATTTCATCTTTATTTACTGAATATGTCAATATATTAAAATTAGCAATCATTATTTTTTGCATTTGTTCTTCTGTTAATGTTGGATAATTTTCCATCATAGAATTTATAACATTATATGTTGCCCAGTTACTTGAATTGTTTGTTCCATCATATAATCTAACATATAATATATCTCCATCTTCTAGTCCTGTTACTTTTGAGCCACTTTCCACAACTCCACTCCAATATGAATTTGCAAGTTCTAATGTTCCACCATTTTTTACAATCTGATATCTCATTTTATAATTTGTTGTTGTTTTTAATTCTACTGTTTGGATATTTTTGCTCCAAAGTGCATTCACAAAAGTAATTTCAGAATTATCATTATTAATTAATAATTCATTTGTTTTTGTTAATGTTTCAGCAGTCCCTATTCTTCCTGCAATATCTTGCGTTTCAACTTTTATGTAGTATGTTTTACTATGTTCTAAATTAGAAAAAGTATACTTAGTATTTATCGTTTCTACTGGCTCTTCCTCATATATTCCTTCTTTGGTGCTTATATAATATCTATAATTTCCTGTTAATCCTGATTCTGTATCTTCTCCTATAATTTCAACTGTTATAGAATTAGTATTACTACTTACTTTTGTTATCTTAATTATTGGTTTTGTCACATCAATTTTAGAAATTACATCTCCTCTAGATATATTTCCAACCTTGTCTTTTACATACACATAATATTGTTTATTATATAATAAATCTTTTCCTAAATAATCTTTAGTTACATCACACTTTAAATTTTTAGTATTTGAAACAGTTATAAAATCAACTTTTGTAATATCTTCCACTTCTGTATCTGTTACAAAATATCCAATTATTCCAGATTCTGTATCTACTCCTGTAATTGTTATTTTGTCATAATCCGATATTGTGCTTACTGTTGGTGCAACTTTATCAATATTATTTACATTAATTTTTCCGGTAATTTGATTACTTCCGTCTTGCAATATATAGTTTATAACTTTATTTTCATAAATCTCAATTCCTTTATTTTTGTCATAAGGGTAATTTGTTTCTTCTCCTAAATTGTAAGTAAGTGTGGCATCAGCTAAATCACAAAAATTTATTGTTGTTTTTATATTTGTCCACTCATTTAAATTTGGAGTCGCTTCATAAGATAAATTTAATGTTTTAAATTCTTTTGATACTACATTTCCTACTCTATCTTTTACCCATAAATAATACATTGTATTAGCTTGTAAATTATCAATATATGTTTCTAAATTCTGTGTTGCTTCATCTAATATATTATTGTATATTTTAGGTTCATTATTTGTTGTAGTTACAGCATATTCTTTTATACCTGATTTGTTATCAGACAAATTTATTTTTGTTCTTGCAAAGCTTGGTGCTATTTCATTTATTGTTGGTTTAATATTATCTATATTGTCTATTTTAAATATACTAGTTATTTTGTTTCCTTCTGAATTTTCGGCCATAGCATATATATAATATATTGTATCAATTTCTTCCTTTGTTATTGTTATACAATCAGCAGTATCTGAACTAGCATTCAATATTGCCTCTTCCTCTGTTTTCCCATATCCAGCTTTTGTATTATATTTATACTCTCCAACATAACTTATTTTTGCAGTTACATCGCCTGTTAAAAATTCCTCATCATTATCAATTGTAATTTTTATGTCTCCCAAAACCACATTTATCATTTTCGAACGTTTTATAATAGCCTTTTTTTCACCTATTTCAGAAATGTATTCAATTTTTACCCATAAATAATAAGTTCCTATTCCTGTATCTTCTCTAGTTACATTATATTCATTATTTTCGAAATTAAACTCCTTATAATCAGCATCACTTGGTGCTGTATCTAATGTTGTCCAAGCATAATATGATTTTATTTGAATATTATATTTATTTAATATAGTTACTTTGCTTGATAATGTAATTTTATCATCATTTGTTGAAACATTATATGTATTCTCCTTATTTTTGATTGAGTAATCTAAAGAACCTGCATCTAATGGCGGTGCATAAATATTTACATCAACTGATTTGTTTAATACATATCTTGCATAAGATACTGTTAAAATTGACATCATTAAAATACTAAAAATAACTATACACTTTATTTTGTTTTTTAATTTCATTTTTTCTTCTCCTATTGCATATTCTTTTGAATAGAGTTAAGTTCAATATTAAATCCCAAATCTTCATATGATTCTAAAGATGATTTTATAAATACTTTAAATTTTTTTTCTTCTTTATTTTTATTTCCTAAAGAGTATGTATTGGTAACTACTTGCTCTGAATACGAATTGGTTCCCTCATCATATTTTGTGATATCTACATCATTTATTTTTTGCCAAATATATGTTCCGTTATATCCATCTTTGTTTTTTATAGTTAAACTATAATCAACATCTACTGCTGTTATATTATTGTCTGTATCATAATTCTTTACTGTGATTATTACATATGGAATACCATTTACAACATAAGAATCATTTTTATCTATATCTATATTACAAATCATTTCTCCTGAAATCGTACTATATTTTACAGAAATATTATTTACATATGCTGCATATACAATATTTGCAAAAATTAATATTATTACTATCATAAAAAATGTAATTACATGCTTCTTATAACATAATATTTTTCTCATTCATGTCTTTCCTTTCTGATATACTCTAATTTGTCCTTTGTTGAGCTATAATATTTAAAGCAATTTTTATATCACTTTTCATCCATTTATTTGTTTCATCAACAGTAGTATAATTCCATTTCCAATAAATATTTCTTGTGACTTTATCAGTTCCAAGTTCTGTTATTCCTGTGTACCCTGAAAATTCTACATTATACGCACTATCAGTATATAATTTCATATTTTCTGGAATTTGAGAATTTAATGTGTCTAATGAAATTGAATATCTTGTAGCTGTTTCAATGTCTGAAAAGTTCATTTCCAACTGTATTACTCCTTTACTTCCGAGGTACTAACTTGTTTTTTGAATATAAATTATCTATTAAAGTATCCGAAAGTTCTAAATTTGCACTTGATAATTCATCAGTTATTTTAAAAGAAAATTTAGAAGTATTAATTTTGGCCTCCCCACTTGCAGTTGTTCTATATTGAGAAAATGTAATTCCATACATTAATAAAATTATAGCAATAGAATAATATAAAAATATTATTTTTAAACTCCTTTTCTTTTTTTTCTTCATTATCTATTCCCTTCTTATACATCTTGTTCAACTGTTACCGTTATAGGTATAATTACATTTAATTGAGAATATCCATTAAGTGTATCTATCTCATCATTTGTGCTTATCCATTCAGCTGTAATTGTTATTGTAACAGGACTTTCATCTAGCCCAATTTGGCCTTGATATGTTCCATCTACGTTTTGTGTTAAATTTCCTACATTTGTTGTTACATTATTTACTGCTATATTTGGTGTATTATCTGTAATAACTTCTCCTGTTTTCAAATTTTTAAAATACACTGTCCCTAGTGTTATTTTATATTTCATTGCAACTTCTGTTCCATTTGGATCTATAGTAAAATCACCTTTAACTGATGTATTAGGTGCAATAGTTCCTTTTTTTACTTTAGCCGTATTTGTCGTTTCTAAAACTAATTCAGACGAAAAATCTTTTTTTCCCCCTGCAATATCAACATTTCCTAGCTTTACAGTCCATCTGGCAACTCTAGTTGAAGTATCAGATTCTGCTGTACTTACATATCTCGAATATGTGCCAGCTACTAAATACAAACTTATCTCTACTATAAAAATTAATATTATTCCCAATATTTTAATTTTATTTCTTTTCATTTTGATTCTCTCCTAATTGTTCTTTTGTACATTGCATTTCGTAAATCAATCTTTTTTCCCTTCTCTTATTTCTTTTTTCATCTTTTACTTTTTCATTGTTTATAACATACAAAATCAAAAGTATTGGTGTCATAAAAATTATAACCATCCCATATGGTTTTTGCATAAAATTAATTAGTTTTCCTATTAATTTTAACTTTCTTACATAGATTCCTTCTACATTTGAAAAAGTCACTTTTTCACTATCTTCTGTATTATTTGCATCTCCTTTTAATGTGTAGTTTAATTTTTCTCCTATTTTCGTTATATTCACTATCCTATGAGTTACCATTGTATTTTTTTTTATTCGATATGTTATAACGTCACCAATTTTCAAATCACCTTCATTTTTTATTTCTTTTATCAAAATTGTATCACCTGTTTCAAATTCACCAGACATTGAACCAGACATTACCTGTAATATTTTATATCCAAATACATTTGGTATTTCTTCATTTAGTACAAATTTTTGAATTATTAATGATGACACAGCCAAAACTATTGTTGTAAAAATAATTGAAATGCATATATTAAATATTCGTTTCAAAAAAATCATTTTACTTTTAATGTTCATTAAAATTTCCTCTTTTTTGTTTTATCATATAATTATATATTATATTTTGTCAAAAAAATATATTAGACTTAATTTTTAGTCTACTTGTGTTGCAGTTATATCAACTAATAAATTAATTGTTTTATTTTCAGTAGAAACTATATTTCCTAGTATTGTTAATATTTTCTTTACTTTTTTTACTTTTTTCACTTTTTCCAACCTTTTTTTACTCTTTTTTTCCTTAAATTAACATACTTAAAATACTAAGACACAATTTTATTATATCAATAAGTTCTTTGTTTTTCAATACTTTTTTTGACATTTTATGAAGAAGATTTTATTACCAAAAAGTATAAATCATCCCAATGCTAAGCAAGCCTATACTCATTGAAATTATAGACTTTATTGGCATTTTTTACTCCAGAATATATTCATATTATTAGTAATTTTGATTATTTAATCATTCAATTTCATAAAAATTGATTTTTTGCGAAATAAGTACTAAAAAATTATTTAAGTTTTCTTATAATAATTATTTACATATTTCTCAACTAAATCTATTAACTCTTGTGTTGTATTATTTACTGCTCTGTCTTTTCAAGAGATGACTCATAGTTGTTATTAAAATATGCTAAAACATCTTTATGTCTTTTATGTCTCGTCTGTTTTGAGCTATATATTGTCCACTTGACCTTGTAAAGATTTTTATCTGTTTAGAACGTACAATGCATATGATCCGTGCAACAATTGAAACTGAAGTTTCTCCTATTGTTGGTTCTGAAAAACAATCTGAAGAATTGGTTAATTATCTTCTTTCTGGATTTGAAAATGATCCTACAAGTATTTGGAGTTCTAACATCTTCGGTAAGAGTTTAAACGAACTTGTTAATGAGGGCTTACAAACAAAACTTGCTAAAATGCCTGAAGAAGCTCAAATTAAACTTCAAGAAACTTTGGAACGCATCGTTAATGAAGGCTCTGGCGGATTGATTTGTATAATATTGTAAATTTGGGGTCAATTTGGGGTCGGTGTTTTTCTTGACACTTTGTCAAAAAAAACACCGACCCCAAATTATCACCACTTAATCAACAACAATCTCTGTACCTAACTCAACACTAGCACTTGAGTCCACTTTCACAAAATTAATTTCATACTCAGAATCCTTCTCAAAACTTGATTTTGTGATTGTAAAAATATTAGTATTTTCTGATGATTTTATGCTAATATCTTTTAATAAAATATTAGCTCTATCCAATACTAATTTAGTAGTATCATAAGTAATAATTTTATCTTCCAAATAATCATTTGTTTTAATACTTAATGAAACATAATCACCATTATCTTTAAGTGATGTACTGATTTCATTATTTTCTTGTGGTATATTTATTTTTATATTTCCTACCAATTCCTTTTTATATGGAGATACAGAAGTTATTTTAACCTTCAAATTAAATGCTGTTGCTGTAATAGTGCTATTATTTTTTGAAACTTTTATCACATAATCATTTGTTGATAATGCATTTCCAGTTAAAGTTTGCTCTCCAGAAATTTTTGTATTGTTCTTATATACTTCTGCAGTAATTTCATTATTTGTATCATCTATTTTTTCAACTGATATTGTATATTTTATATCTTCTTTTGTTATCAAACTTTGATTTTCATAGTTTTCAACATCAAAATTAATTTGAAGTTCACTATCTCCATTCCAATTTTCTGTACTAAAAAATTTTTTCTCTATCCCTGCAATATCACTTGCAAAATAAAATGCTGATGATTCTATTTGATGCTCATCTTTCAATTTAAAAACATATTTTGACATTGAAACTGCAAAAATAAAGAAGAAAATTATAGCAACATCAAAAATCAGTATTCTGATATCTATTTTCATTTTCTTATCGCCCAATTTTCTTCTCATTTTAATCATTCTTTCTCTTAATCAACTTGTATAGCATTAACTGCTATCTTTATCTTATCTATTGTTTTACTATATTCATAGCTATTGTAATTTTCAGCATTAGTATTCCAGTTTATTTCTAATTTATATTTGTGATTTACTTGTTCACTAAATCCATACTTTATCTGGTCTGTTGTATTTGCTGTCAATTTTACCTGCTCATATTGTTTAGTACTTTCATTATATCTATATAACTTAAAGCTCAATGGCAAGTTTGCCATACTAGATATTTCGACTGTATATTGCATTGTAATTTCGCTTTGCTTTTGATCTTTTTGGTTACTTACTTCAAATAAAATTTCTTGCTTACTATTTGGTGCAATTGGTTCTATTGGTATGTCTAATGTGGAGTCACTCTGAAGTTCTAACACAGAAGCCGCAACTTTAGCACTATTTTCACTTGCAACTGTTGATTTGTATTTTGATAAAGAGAATATTAAAACAATACTTGTAGTTATAATTACTAATACCACCATCAATTGAGGTGACATTAATTTTATTCTATTATTTCTATTTTTATTATTTTTCATTACTCTTTCACCTCAACTTACTTATCTTCTTCGTATTTTAATCTTTTTAAATGTCTTTCGTTTACTTTTTTGTTTTTCTTATAGTTTCTAGATACATATATGTAAAAAATAATAAATATAAATATTATTATTACCTTGTTTTGTAGTATTAATGTTACATTACCTAATTTAGGAACTATCTTTATCACTTTTCCTTCAATATTTGATGGTTTTATTGATTCTTCATCTTCTACATTATTGTTGTCTCCTTGTGTCTTGTATTCAATCTCACCATTTTCATTTTTGTTTATTTGAGTTATCCTGTGTGTTATTACACTTTGGCCTTTTCTGTAAGAAATTACGTCTCCTATATCTAAGTTTTCTTCTGCTTTTACTACTACTATATCTCCTATTTCTATATTCGGTTCCATACTTCCTGAAATTATTATATAAGTTTTTACCCCTAAAAAGCTTGGCGTTTTATTTGGTTTTAATATACTTTGAGCTATTAATGATATATTATATACCATTATTATAATTAAGACTGCATACATAATTCCATATAGTATATTTCTTATTCTATTTTCTATTTTTATCCTTTTGTTTATTTCTTGGTCTGTATATAACATCTTTTGTTTGTCTCCTCTTATTATTTTTTTAATAATAATTAATTTTATTATAACAATAAAATTTTTTTTATCAAGACCTTTGGAAGATAATTTTAAATCTTTTTATTTTCAAAAATATTGTATCATTAAGGCTTTAACTTAACAAGATTTTTTAATTACTATAAGAGTCAAACATAGAAATACATGGGTATTCATCATTTAAAGTATTAGCATCCAATCTAATATACAACATTAAACTTTTAGAATCTTCTATTGTATTAGCATCATAAGTTGTGTTTCCATTAAAATTTGTATTATATTTGGTATTATTAGTTACTTTTAATGTCACATCAATTTCATTATTTTCATAATCTGAAAAATCTTCATTTCTTATAATATCTGAAATTTCAAAAGTTATTAATGCTTCATTATCTCCTAATTGTTTCACACTTTTTATACTATCAACACTTGTTCTTAGCATATCCACAGTATCAGGCAAAGACAAACTAATTAGAAGTTCTTTTTTTAATTCATCTCCTGTTATATTTCTAAAAACATAACAATTTTTATTATTACTCAAATTAATATAATAGCCTTCTTTAAGATTATTAAATGTATATTTTTCTGCCGTTCTACCATTTATGTAATTTATTTGTTCACTATTCTCTAACATATATTTATTTTTATCATTATCAGAAAAATAAATCTTGTTATCTTTAATTTCTTCTATCTTTCCAACCTTATAATAAACTTTATTATCCAAAAATTTAGTTGTTATATTTTCTACCAATTCATCTTCATTCTTAATGTTTGATGTATCATCCCCGAATTGTCTCTCATATTCTTGATCTGTTTCAACTATAGCCCATATAAAAAATCCTATCCAAAAAACTATTACAAATATAAATATCCCTATTCCAATATTCTGTAATATTTTGTTTTTAGCTATTATGCCAGCCAATGAGCAAATTAATAATATTATAATTAATGCAATTGTTATATATATTAATGTCATCTTTTGTTCCTCCTTTAATTTACAAATTTATATGAAAAAAAGTTGTAGTTATTGTAATGTTCTTCATAAGTATCTCCTCTAAACATTGGATACTCAACTGTAAGAACTTCTTGTCCATCAATTTTTTCTATATAATCAGCTTTTATCCCTATGCAAAAAAACATTAAATTTATAAAAAAAACACCTACACATATTAAAATCCAAATAAATAAAAAAATGTATCTTTTAATTTTTGAATTTATTGTCAATATTGAGACAATTGAAAATCCAATTATTCCTGTGTGCAATACAAAGAACGCTACTGTTAATAACCAACTTCTTAATTGCCAATCAAATTTCTGCATTATTGCATTTATAACAAATATCAAAATTCCTAATATTATTTCTATCAAAAGTACTGTACTTATTTTATTTTTCATATATATTTTTCCCTTCAAACATACTATATCATTACATTTTCTCGTTGTCAATTGTCAATTTGGGGTCGGTGTTTTTCTTGACACCCTTGTCAAAAAAAACACCGACCCCAAATTAACAACAACTAATCAAGTTTTCCTTATATTTCTAGCAACAGCAACATTTTTTCTTTTTATCTTTATCCGTATTTTTGCAACAAATTAAAGCAATAAAAACAATTACAGCTAACACTCCTAATGCTATTAATAATGTGATAATAGCTCCAATTCCTAATGTCCCTATTAATCCAGTAAGAGCTGCAACTAATGCTCCAGCAAAGAATGTTATAGCAATTACAACTACTGCAAGTATTAACCATAAACAAGAACAGTCTTTTCTTTTGTCTTCCTTTTTACAATATATTTCTACTTGTGGTTCCATATTTAGCACCTCCAGTACTACTATATATTATGAAAATTATGTCGAATTGTGCAAAAAAATAGTCCATAATTTCTAAAATTTTAGTAATCATGAACTATTACACAAGTTAAATCTTGCTCAAAATCTCTTCAAATGATTTTCTTCTAGGTCCTATTGCATTTTTCTCTTCAATTGTCATTTCTGCAAGTGTTTTGGTGCTATTTTCAGGTTTAAAATATTGATCAAACCCAAATTGACGTTCTCCTTTACATTCACACATTTCTCCTGTCAAAGTATTAATTGAACTAATTCTCTTCATTGTATCAGGCATAACTAATACCATAGAACTAACCCAATGTGCTTTTTTACTAGGATTTTTACTTTTTTCCATTAATTCTAAGAACTTAGGATATAATTCATCAGGCTTGTCTTCATCAACTTTTTCACCTGGACAAAGAATTGCTATACTCCTTTTGGTATAAACGCCTGGTGCTCCACCTAATGCATCAATTTCAATTCCAGAATCTTCACCTAATGCAGGCATATCAAGAATTTCTGCCCAGTATTCTGCTTTGATTCTTGCATTTTGCAAAAAAGTTGCTCCATTTTCTTCTGCTTGAGGATATCCATCAATTTCTGGAATATCACTTAAGCAAATCACTTCAATATCTTTTGAAGTAACTTCTTTTGCTATTTGTTGCAATTCTCTCACCTTTTTTTGATTTTTACTCGCTAAGACAATTTTCATTGCATACCCTCCTATACTAAACACTATTTTAAGTTTATCCAAAATATTATATAGTGCTCCTTTTACTTTGTCAATAGCCCCAATAATACATGTCAATTATTAAAACAAATTTTCTTTTTTGCCTTGTAAAATCACATTCTTTGTAGTATAATAAGCTTATTCAAGGCAAATTTGAACTCAAATTAAACAAGCCTTCGGAAAGGATTATAAAATTGAAAATATTAAGCATAGATACAGCAAGTAATATTTGTACAGTTGCAATTTTAGAAGATAAAACTTGTATAAAAGAAATCACAGTTGATGATACTCGCAATCATTCAGAAAAAATAATGCCAGCAATAGAAAATGTTTTAAGTGACACCAATTTATCTTTATCTGATATTAATTTAATTGTTTGTGATAAAGGTCCTGGCTCTTTTACAGGAATTCGAATTGGAGTTGGAACAGTTCTCGCATTTAAAGATAGTTTAAATATCGAATGTATAGGCATTAGTTCTCTTGAAGCATTAGCCTATAATAGCAATAATGATGGATTAATTTGTTCTCTAATAGATGCCAAAAACGGCAATGTATATTGGGGATTATTTGAACATAAAGATAATCAATATACTTTATTAAACAAACTAGAATTCAATGAAATCAATAATGTTGTAAAAGAATTGACTTCATATTCTACCCCAATCACATTTGTTGGAGATGGTGCAAAACAAAATTATCAATTATTAAAAGATAATTTTCCAAATTGTAGTTTTTGCGAAAAAAATGACCTAAGCAGTATATCTCTTGGAATTGCAGGATATGATAAATATAAAAACAAAATTCAAACTTCAATTATGCCTTTATACCTAAGAAAATCACAAGCAGAAAGAGCTCTAGAAGAAAAAAGCAAAAAGGAGTGATCTTATGGAAATTGTTACAATGATTTTAGAAGATTTAGAACAAATGAAAGATACTTTATATTCTGATTTTGATAATTTTTGGAGTTACAACATTCTAAAACAAGAATTAGAAAATAAAAACACAACATATATAGTAGCAAAAGAAAATAATGAAGTCGTTGGATTTGCTGGAATTTCTACCTGTCTTGATGAAGCCACATTAAATAATATTGTTGTAAAAAAATCTTGTCGTGGTCGTGGAATTGGAGGAGAATTATTAGAATCCTTAATAGATTTATGCGGTGATTTGCATATGAGAACTTTCACTTTAGAAGTTGATACAGAAAATGCTCCTGCTATTCATTTATATGAAAAATTTGGTTTTAAGAATTTAGGAATACGAAAAAAATATTATAATGGTTCTCGTGATGCATATATTATGACAAAATCAGATTTTTAGCCGTTGAGTGACTATATTATCATGAAAGTTTTCTTATAAAATAAAAAGTGCATAACAAAATGTTTGCACTTTTCATTTTACACAAATTTCTCCACTTTCAATATTGTTCTTCCACTTCTAGTTTGTCCAACTAATTCTTTAACGAAAAATCTGCCCTTTCCTCTAATTGTAATCATATCTCCTGGTTTTATTTGCTTAGTCTTCTTAGTTTCATTTTGAAAATTTATAAAAACTCTTTCCATATTAATAATATCAAGAGCTTTATTTCTAGAACATCTAGCAAGTTCAGAAATTACATTATCAAGTCTTAGAGAAGAAACAATTATTTCAATTTCTTCTTTTCTAATTTGAACCATCCTTAAATCTTCTATATTTTCCACTGTTATTGTAGACTTAGAAAATCTAGTCAATCCACTCAAATTCTCGCTTAAAAATTTCACAATATCTTTATCCACAATGATGTCAGCTCCATCATTATCAACTATGATATCTCCAACTTTTTCTCTTTTTACACCTAGTTTAATTACTGCGCCTAAATAGTCTCTATGTGTATATTTCCCCTTCAAATCATCTGGTAATTGAATTCTAATAATTTTTACCACATTTGATAAGTTCTTTTCAACTACTGTTGCATTAAATTTTTCTGGATAGATAACAAGTATTTTTCTTTCAGCCTGTTCAAAGCCACCATAAAAAATATAATTTTCTATTTTTAATTTATTTATAAATTTTTGTACTAATTCTATTTGAGCCAAATCTAAAAAATCTGTATATTCAATTTTATTTTTATTGTCACACATTTCAATTTTGTCTAGTACTTGTGCTAATAAAATCTTATCATCTTTTTCTCTATAATCATTTAAAATATCTCTATTCATACATCCTCTACCTTTTTGTATTATCCTATCAACAACAACATGCATAATGTTCCTAATGGAACTGTAATGTTATCTGTTCCTTTCTCTGAAATTGCTTCAATTGCTGTTATTGCAAAGCCTATCAAAACTGCGACTAATGGCCAATGTGGTGTTGCCCAAAATATTTCCTTATGCCAATATAACAAATATCCACCAATCAATAATGTTGAAATCACAAACATTGTAATTGATCCTGCAACTGATTTCTTTGTATCACTTAATTTATATCTTTTGCTTTTAATCCTTCTTCCTAACAATCCAGCTAATCCATCTCCATATGCCATAACCAAATTAGGGATTAACCCTAGTGAAGGCTCTTTATACACGCCAAAAGATACTATAACAAGAATAAGCAAAGAAATTGCATAATATACAGTTCCTAATCCGTCTTGTACATCTCTTTCCATAACTTTAATCAAGTCTTTTTTATACGAAATATAATTTATAATAACAAATGTGGCAGGTACAAATGCAGCAAACCATACATTTGTAAAATAATACATAGCTATAAACCACCAATTTCCTAGCATAATATGTATAAATTTTCTGCTTGCTTCTTTACCCTTTTTTTCAAATATTTTTGCACCAATTATTACTAATGCTATATACACGTAAGATGCTGATATTCCTATAAAATTGTTCATTTTTTTCATCCTCTCTTGTCAATTTGGGGTCGGTGTTTTTCTTGACACCCTTGTCAATTTGGGGTCGGTGTTTTTTTTGACATTTTTATTTTACTATATTATCCCTAAAATTGCAAGGCAATCGAGTAGGAGAAATATTATTATTTGATATTTCGTCCTCTCACACCACCACAG
>ERZ827512.1482-NODE-1482-length-22958-cov-3.530498_pt1 | contig 22958 bp, 14 predicted proteins | sample MGYA00519916_ERZ827512 | MGnify/ENA primary metagenome ERZ827512 (study PRJEB31778, sample SAMEA3449335) | human gut metagenome | biome: human gut; feature: human-associated habitat; material: faeces | place: United Kingdom | collected 2010/2012 ... | reverse complement strand
CGAGGCGTTTGTCGGGAAGCGGAGAGAAAGAAATCTTTTCATAGGCGGGATAGCCGTCAAGCGGACGGATTCCGGCGGCGTTTCCATATACCCAGTCAGCGACTGCGCCGTAAGCGTAATGATTATAGGAATTCATGTCGCGGGGCCAGAAATCGCCGTTTTCCATAATACCGTCCCAGTGCTCCCAGATAGTCGTTGCGCCTTTTGTGATCGGATAAAGCCAGGAAGGATAGTTTTCCCGCAGCAAAAGTGACCAGGCGAGGGAGACATAGCCGTAGTCTGAAAGTACATGGAGCAGGTAAGGCGTTCCGACAAAGCCGGTTTTTAACTGCACACCGGCGTCTGTAACGAGCTTTGCAAGCTGATCTGCTGCAGCCTGACAGTCTTTTGCCAGGTGGAAATGGGCGGCGAGGATGCATTCGGTCTGCGTGTGGTAAACCGGCCAGGTTTCCTGGAAAGCGGCAACGATATTTTTATAGAGCGTCTCATATTCCGAAACATCTTCGCCAAGCACGTTACCGGCTTTCATGACCAGCTCCGTGGAATGCGCATAAAAAGCAGAAGCGATTAAGTCTTCGTCAGAAGAACCTTTGTAGCTGCCGGACGGTGCATCCAGACCGAGCCAGTCGCCGTAGTGTTCTCCTCCGGTCCAGAGGTATTTGGTCGTGGTGGAGGAGGTGATATAGCCCACCCATTTTTTCATACTGTTAAACTGGCTGCGCAGAATGTTTGCATCGCCGAATGCCAGATAAAGTTCCCACGGGCAGACACAGGCTGCGTCGCCCCAGGCTGCGCTGCTCTTTTGATTTTCGAGTATGGCGGGAATGACGTGGTCTACATGACCGTCCGGATACTGGTCTGCGGCAAGATCCGAAAGCCATTTGCGGTAAAATGCTTCCGTATCGAAATTGTAGCAGGCGGTACGGATAAATACCTGCGCATCGCCTGTCCAGCCGAGACGTTCATCGCGCTGCGGGCAGTCGGTCGGGACATCGACAAAGTTGCCTTTCTGTCCCCAGATGATATTGTCGAACAGCTTATTTAACAGCGGATTTGAACTGGAAAGAAAACCGGTGCGTTGCAGGTCGGAGCAGACGACAACTGCGGTAAAAATGTCCGGACGTACTGCATCCGCTCCGCCGGGAAAGTGATCGACACGGATATAGCGGAAGCCGAAGAAGGTCAGCTTCGGATGCCAGGTCTGGAATCCTTCTTTACAGAAATATAAAAATTTCGCTTTGGCAGCGCGATAGTTTTCTGTATAAAAGTTTCCGTGTTTGTCAAGAACTTCCGCATGGGAAAGCTCAACACAGTCGCCTGCGTGGGCGTTTAAAGAAACTTCGACATAACCGGTAATTTCCTGACCGAAATCGATGACAGTTTCCCCGGCGGGCGTAGTGAAGATCCGCGCAGGCATGATACGCTCCTGTTCGGTAATTTTTTCGCCCTGTTGGGCAATCAGCGTATCGGACGGACCGTCAAATTCCTCGATTGCAATTGGAGCAGAGGACGGATCAAATGCCGCGTCGTAGGTCTCGCCATCATAAATTTCACTGAAACGGACATTGCTTTCATATGCCGACCAGTCTGCTCCGGTCGGGAGAAGCTGCGTGTTGCCGTCTGTATAGGTAATCGTCAAAAGTGCGATCAGTCCGGCTGAAATCTGTGCTTTTTGCTGACGGTGCGCTTCATCGGGCCAGGCAAGCGGACTGCGGTACCAACCTTTTCCGACGATGATGGAAAGTTCGTTTTCCGAAGAAAGGAGCTCGGTAACATCATAGGTCTGCACCTGCAGGCGGTGGCGATAGGATGTCCAGCCGGGAGCAAGGACGAAATCGCCGATGCGTTTTCCATTTAAAGATGCTTCATAAACTCCCATTGCTGTAACAGAAAGTGTTGCGTGCGCAACAGAAGATAACGACTGATTGGGAGAAGAAAAAAGAGAAAACTGTTTGGAATAGACCGGGCAGACGTCCCCTGTTGTCTGTGCCGGACGAATCCATTTTGCGTTTGGAATCATAAACATACCCTCCTTGTTTTGGTTCGTATTGACTTTTATGATAACAGATAGTAGCCTAAAGAAAAGCACCTGATTTTGACTGAAAATGGGGGTGAACTTGTCTTTATGTTCCGAGGGGAGATTACAGAATTCCAGTTCTATCAGAACAGGAAAGCGGAAAAACTCATTATGATGCCGTTTTGTCAGGAGGATCTTGAAATGCACGGCCATAATTTTTTTGAGCTGGCATACATCACGGGTGGGACAGCGGAGCATACGCTGGAAAACGAAGGGAAAACCATTTCTGCAGGCGATTATTTTTTTGTGGATTACGGCTGTCTCCATGGATTTCAGAACTGTAAAAATCTGACGTTGATCAACTGTCTGTTTCTGCCGGAGACGGTGGATGAAACACTGCAGGGCTGCCGGAGTTTTTCCCAGCTGTTGCAGGGCTGTCTGTTAAAATATTACCGGATGTCACTTGGGCAGGCGAAGTTTGCCAGAGTGTTTCACGACCGGGATGGACAGGTAGGGCGGCTGATGCAGGAAATGCTTCTGGAATATCAGGAGCAAAAAGTCGGATGTTATCCGCTGCTTCGGTTCAAGCTTCTGGAAATCCTGCTTCTGACGCTGCGCGGGCTGATCGAACCGGAAAACGAGCGCCCCTACAGTACGTCTGTGCAGGAGGTGCTGGAATATGTAAACGGGAACTATCAGGACAGCCTGACGCTGGGAACATTCTGTGAGCAAAAGCATTACAGCGTTGCCTATATCAGCAGGCGGTTTAAGCAGGAAACCGGGGTGACGCTGCGCGAATATGTCCAGAATGTCCGCATCGAAAAAAGCTGCGAACTGTTGGAAGACAGTGATCTGAGGGTGGTGGAGATCGCCCGCAGAGTCGGCTATGAAGACATAAAATTTTTTAATCAGATTTTTAAGCGGCGGATGCAGATATCCCCGCGGGAATACCGGAAAATCTGCATGAACCGTGCAGCAGACGGATAAAAGATATGGAGCAGAAATATCTGAAAACAGAGGAAACCAATTCAAAACAGGAGGAAGTATGGAACCGAAGGTAAGCATTATTGTTCCTATATACAATGCACAGGAATATTTGAAACGCTGTGTGGACAGCATTTTAAGTCAGGATTACCGCGACTTTGAGCTGCTTTTGATGGATGACGGCAGTAAGGATGCATCCGGCGAAATCTGCGATGCATATGCACAGCAGGATGGCCGGGTACGTGTGGTCCATAAAGAAAATACCGGCGTGTCGGATACGAGAAATCAGGCACTGGAGCTGGCGCGGGGAACGTTTCTTCAGTTTTTGGACAGCGACGACTGGATCGTGCCGGAGGCGACAAGGCTTCTGGTGCGTTCGATGGAGGAATATAACTGCGACATGGTCATTTCCGACTTTTACCGGGTTTCCGGGGAAAGGCTGGCGCAGAAGGGCGACATCGAAGAGGACAAGGTGATGAGCCGTCAGGAGTTTGCTTCCTATATGATTGAAAATCCGGCGGATTTTTATTACGGCGTACTCTGGAACAAAATGTACCGCAGGAGCATCATCGAAGAATATCATATCCGGATGGATACCTCCATCAGCTGGTGTGAGGACTTTTTGTTTAATCTGGAATATATCCGCCATGCGGAGAGCTTTTTTGCCCTGCAGGTGCCGATTTATTATTATCTGAAGCGCCGCGGCAGCCTGGTCAGCCAGGGAGCGAGCATCACGAATACGGTGCGGATGAAGAGCAACATTTTCGAGTATTATAACGAGTTTTATAAAGACGTTTACGAGGATAAAGATTATGCCGATATCCGGCTGCAGGTCTACAGCTTTTTATGGGCTGCGGCAAAGGACGGCGGCGTACTTCCGGGAAGCAAGAAGCTGGGGGAAGAGCGCAGGCGGATTACCCGGGAAGAAGTGGAAGGAAACGGCGCAGTGATCGGGCAGTACCGGTTCCGCAGGCTGTATGAATATGAGCTGGATCTGGCGGCGCAGAAAAATATGCTGACGTTGGATGAGGCGCTTTTGCTGTGTGCCCTCGCCCAGTGCAGCGCCTGCTACAGCGCACGCAGGCTCGGGGAAATCGCCGGAGTCGGACAGCCGAGGCTGTTTCTTGCGATGCAGAAGCTGGAACGCAAAAAGCTGCTCGCGCCGGAAAAGCCGGTTAAGGAAAAGAGTGCAAAGGAAAAGCCCGCCGACAGGATAGAAAGCACAGCGGAGAAAAAAGAGCGCACGGCGGACAAAAAGGAAAAAAGCAGCGAAAAGAAAGAAAAGAACCGCTTGCTCCTGACAGAGGAAGGCAGGAAGCTTTCCGGAGAGCTGCTGCGCGTGGAAAAAGACCTCTACAGCGTCTGCATGGAAGGTATTTCGGACGAGGAACAGAAGCAGATGGAAAAGCTGATGGGCAAAATTCAGGAAAACATGATTCGATTCATGGTGAAAGAAGTGCCGGAGGACGAACCGGGTTTGGAGACAGAGGAAGCGGGTGAACGGAAACAATAATCTTGCGCAGTTTACGCGTCTGGTTTATGATAAGGATAAATCATGAATTAAAGTGAGGAATATTATGAATCTGCCGTCCGCGTTTTTGACGCGCATGCAGGAAATGCTGGGAGAGGAATACGAAGCATTTCTGCAGAGCTATGAATCCGGTCATTATCAGTCGCTGCGGCTCAATCCGCGCAAAACGGACCGGGAGGAATTTATGGAAAAATCGCCGTTTCATCTGACGCCGGTTGCATGGGAGAAAACCGGTTTTTATTACAGCGAAGAGGATACACCGGGCAAGCACCCGTATCACGAGGCTGGTGTTTATTATATTCAGGAAGCGAGCGCGATGGCGCCTGTCGGATATCTGGACGTACAGCCGGGGGATTATGTGCTGGATCTGTGCGCTGCCCCCGGCGGGAAAAGCACCCAGATCGGTGCTGCGATGCAGGGAAAAGGTATTTTAATCTGCAATGAGATCCATCCGGCGCGGGCAAAAATTCTTTCGGAAAATGTGGAGCGGATGGGACTGACCAATGCAGTTGTGACGAACGAAAGCCCGGAGCGACTGTCCGCTTATTTCCCGGAATATTTCGATAAAATTTTGGTGGACGCCCCCTGCTCCGGTGAGGGGATGTTCCGAAAGCACGAGGAAGCCTGCAGCGAATGGAGTCCCGAAAACGTGGAGCTGTGTGCAAAGCGGCAGGACAGCGTGCTGGACGAAGCTGCCGCAATGCTGAAAAAAGGCGGCAGGCTGGTATATTCGACCTGTACGTTTGCGCTGCAGGAGGATGAAGGCAGTGTTGCACGATTCCTTTTGCGGCATCCGGAATTTTCCATAAAAGAGACGCACCGTTATGACGGTATGGAGCCGGGCAGACCGGACTGGGCGGGAACCGAGCCCGTCCCGGACGGAATGGAAAAGACCATTCGTCTCTGGCCCCATAAGCTGCATGGAGAAGGACATTTTCTGGCGGTGCTTGAAAAAACAGGGGAAGTGCCGGAGGGATACCGGGCGCGCAGCCTGTATGGAATCCAGAAAGGAATTGCACCCAAGGATTTTGCTGCATGGAAAGAATTTGAACGAGAAAGCCTGAAGAAGCAGTTTGATGGAATCTTTTTATTGTTCGGCGACCAGCTTTATCTTGCACCAAAGGACATGCCGGCTTTAAAAGGCTTAAAGGTGCTGCGTCCGGGACTGCATCTGGGCACGATGAAAAAAGGGCGGTTTGAACCGGCACATGCGCTGGCACTTTCGCTTTCGCCCAAAGATGCAGTGCATTGCTGCAACCTTTCCGGTGACAGCCAGGAGGCAAGGCAGTGGATCAACGGCATGACGCTTTCCAAAGACGGGGAAAAGGGCTGGCAGCTGGTCTGCATAGATGGATACAGCCTCGGCTGGGGAAAGCTGGCAGGCGGGATTTTAAAAAATCATTATCCCAAAGGGCTGCGCAAAACAATGTAACAGATGTGCTGTCTGTGCAACCCGCTGCAGGCGGAGCAGGACTCTGTTTTACATATGCAGGAACAAAAAAAATGGAGGAAAACATTATGAGATTTACACTGGATTACGATCAGTACGCTGCCCTGGCAAGACAGACGGCAGCAGAGGGATGTGTTCTTTTAAAAAATGAGAAAGAGGCACTTCCGATCCGAAAAGGAGAGACAGTTTCCGTGTTTGGACGGATTGCCTTTACCTATTATAAGAGCGGAACCGGATCGGGCGGTATGGTAAATGCTCCCTATGTGACAAATATCCTGGATAGCTTAAAGGAATGCAGGGATATTTCTGTCAACGAAGAGCTGGAAGCGGTTTATCAGGACTGGATCCGGGAAAATCCCTTTGATATGGGAGAAGGCTGGGCGCAGGAGCCCTGGAGCCAGAAGGAAATGCCGGTCAGCGAGGCACTTGCACAGAAAGCGGCAGCATCCTCTGATCTTGCTGTTGTTGTACTGGGCAGAACAGCAGGCGAGGACATGGACAACAGTGCAGAGCCGGGAAGCTATCTGCTGACAGCAGAGGAAGAGGCGCTGATCAAAACCGTCTGCAGCGCATTCAAACGGACTGCCGTTGTGTTAAACGTCGGCAATATCATTGATATGAAATGGGTGGACCGCTACCAGCCCCAGGCAGTTTTGTATGTATGGCAGGGCGGTCAGGAGGGCGGACACGCGGCGGCAGATATCCTGACCGGCGCAGTGAACCCCTGTGGTAAGCTGAGCGATACGATCGCAGCAGATATTTCGGATTATCCGTCTACGGATAATTTTGGAGATGCTGTATGCAATGTGTATGCAGAGGATATTTACGTTGGCTACCGTTATTTTGAAACCTTTGCAAAGGAAAAAGTAAGCTATCCCTTCGGCTTTGGTCTGTCTTATACGGATTTTTCCGTGGAGGTTTTGAATACAAGAACGGACGGTACGAAAGCAGAACTTACCGTTTTGGTTAAAAACATCGGAAAGACTGCCGGAAAAGAAGTCGTGCAGGTGTATGTCTGCCCGCCTCAGGGAAAGCTTGGCAAGCCTGTCCGGAATCTAAACAGCTTTTACAAGACGCAGCTGCTTACGCCAGGAGAAGTGGAGGAGGTAAATCTCGTCGTTTCCCTGGAAAAGAGTGCATCCTATGATGACAGCGGCGTAACCGGGGAGAAATCCTGTTGGGTGCTGGAAGCGGGCGCCTATGGCATCTATGTCGGAACGGATGTCCGCAGCGCGAAAAAGGTTTGCGAGATGCAGTTAGACGAGCTGTGCGTCATTTCCAGACTGGAAGAGGCGCTTGCACCGGTACAGCCATATGAGCGTCTGGTTCCGGTCGAAACGGGCAAAAAGGGCACAGACGGAGAGCCGGTTCTGGAAATCGGAAAACAGGCAGCGCCTCTGCGGAGCGTCGATCTGGCAGAAAGAATCCGGACAGAACGTCCGGAGGCAGAGGCCTGCATCGGCGATCAGGGCTGGAAGTTAGCGGATGTTTGTGATAAAAAGGTGACGCTGGAACAGTTTTTATCCCAGTTATCGGACGAAGATCTGGCATGCCTGGTCCGGGGAGAAGGCATGTGCTCTCCGAAGGCAACACCTGGCATTGCATCTGCATTCGGCGGTGTGACGGATTCCTTAAAGGCATTTGGAATCCCGGTTGCGGGCTGCTCGGATGGACCCTCCGGAATCCGTATGGACTGCGGAACCATCGCCTTTTCCCTGCCAAACGGCACACTGCTTGCCTGCACCTTTAATCCGGAGCTGGTGGAACAGCTTTATGAGATGGAAGGAATGGAGCTGCGCAAGAATCAGATTGACACGCTGCTGGGGCCCGGCATGAACATTCATCGCAATCCGTTAAACGGCAGAAACTTTGAATATTTTTCGGAAGACCCCTGTGTGGCAGGTACGATGGCTGCAGCTCAGTTAAAGGGCATGGGAAAATATGGTGTGACCGGAACGATTAAACACTTTGCGGGAAATAACCAGGAATTTAAGCGGCACGATGCAAACGGCGTTGTTTCCGAACGTGCGCTGCGCGAGATCTATTTAAAGGGCTTTGAAATCGCAGTAAAAGAAGGACATGCCTACAGCATTATGTCTACCTACGGACCGATCAACGGAATCTGGACAGCAGGCAACTACGACCTGCTGACGACGATTTTGCGGAAAGACTGGGGCTATCAGGGCGTGGTAATGACCGACTGGTGGGCGAAGATGAACGAGGAAGGCGAGGAAGGCTTCCAGAGCAATACGATTCCGATGGTGCGCGCCCAGAACGACGTTTACATGGTTGTTTCGGATTCTGCTTCGAACTCTGCAAATGACAACACGATGGAGGGCCTGGCAGATGGACGGCTCACAAGAGGACAGCTGGTCAGAAATGCAAAGAATATCTGTCATTTTCTGATGCGTTCTCCGGTGATGAACCGTTTCTGTGATCGGGAATTTGATGTATGTGAAGAAATTAACAATCCGGCAAAGGATGCGATGGCAGGAAATGTGATCGCAAGTCAGAAAGTAGAAAAAGAGACAAAGCTCGATCTGACAAAGCTGAGCACCCAGAAGGGCGTGCGCGCCGGGTATCTGCTGGACGTCTCCAAAGCAGGCAGCTATCAGATGATTTTTAAAATGCATTCCGGAGAAAATCCGTTTGCGCAGCTGCCGGTTTCCATTTTTGTCAACGGCGTCCTGCAGCAGACGACGACCTTTAACGGAACCGACAACAAGATCATAGGGCGTGCGGTAACGATAAGCTTTCCGGAAAGCGGGGAAAACCAGCTGACGCTGTTCTTTGGTGAGAGCGGGGTTCGCATGGATGAAATCCTTCTGGTGCAGGAATAAAACGGCATACAGGGGCTTTGCGTACGGACTGGAGGAAACGTGAAGAAAGAGAAACAAAAAGACAGAGAGGATAGACAGATCTGCATTGTGTTCGCGACGGCGCTTCTGGCGTGCGCACTCCTTACCGGCTGCGGTGCTGCGAAGGAGGACAATCTTTCGCAGGGAATTGCGCTGGTGGAGCAGATGGACTATGAGGGCGCGCTGACCTGCTTCGAGGCGGCAGCCCTGAATAAAGAGGATCTGCGTCAGGTTTACAGAGGGCAGGGGCTGGCTTACATGGGCATGACGGATTATGAGAATGCAGCGGCGAGCTTTGAAAAGGCGCTGGGGCAGAGCAGCCCGCGTCCGGATGCGATGGATTATGACATCAACTATTATCTGGCGACCGCCTATTATCGGAACGGACAGGTCGATAAAGCGATCCATGTTTATCAGGCAATCACGGATCTGAAGCCCGGGGAAAAGACCGCCTGGTACTTAAAAGGAACCATGGAGCTGGAGCAGGGCAGTACGGACGCTGCGAAAGCCGATTTTGACAAGGCGGTTGAGGCTGCGCCGAACGATTACGACATTCGGATTGATATTTTCTGCAGCTGCAGCAAATACGGACAGGACGATCTTGGAAAATCCTATCTGGAAAATGTTCTGGACGGCGACAGGAAGCGGATTTCGGATTTCGATCTCGGCAGAATCAGCTACTACCTGGGCGATTATGAGCAGGCCCGTACCTCTTTGGAAAAGGCGCAGGAAAACGGCGGTGCGGAAGCAGCGTCCCTGCTCGGTCAGACCTATGAGGCGCTCGGTGACTACAATTATGCGGCGAGTGTCTATAACACCTACCTGCAGAACAAAACGCCGGACGCGTCTTTGTACAATCAGCTCGGGCTTTGCAAATTAAAGGGCGGCGATTATGAAGCGGCGCTTGCAGCGTTCCAGGCGGGGCTGGAAGTAGAGGGAAATACGGCGACGCAGTCGCTGATGTTCAACGAACTGGTAGCGTATGAATACCTTGGGCAGTATGACAAGGCGAAGCTTGCGATGGATCAGTACCTTGCTTTGTATCCGGACGATGAAAAGGCACAGCGGGAAGCGGTATTTCTGCAGACGCGGTAGCCCCACACACGGACAGGACAGTATAGTCGCATGGCTGCTTAGAAAGAAATGTAGGGAATGACTATGGAGAAACGTGTAAAAATCAGAAAAATGGTTTTTGGCGGCGCGATCGCCCGTATCTGCTGTCTGGCGTTGTGCCTTTGTCTCGGATTGTCGATATCGATGACGGCACAGGCAGCATCCGGGAAAAAAGTGACGCCGGTTACGATGGCAGCAGTCGTCGGGGAAGAAAAAACGGTGACGCAGCAGGCGGATAAAACCTCTGCAGCACTTGGTATTTTACCGGTCGGCACGACGGTCAACGTATGCGGGCAGACCGGCAGCGGGAAAAGTGGCATGTACCAGATTGTCTATGGAAATGCGATCGGCTATATCACACAGACAGCCTGCCAGCCGGTCTGCGTGGATGCGGCGATGACGGCAGCGCTTGCTGCACAGGCGGAAGCGGTGAAACAGCAGGTGGCACAGGCCCAAGCAGCGGCGGCACTGGCAGCGCAGCAGGCAGCAGTACAGCAGGCAGCAGTACAGCAGGCGGCAGTACAGCAGGCGGCACTGGCTCAGGCGCAGGCTGAGCAGAAAGCCCCCATTCCGGCGGGCAGCGGCAACGTCATCTTCGTCGGGGACTCCCGCACGGGACAGATGGCGAATGCAGTCGGTGGAACGGCAGCATGGCCTGGTACGGCCTTTGTGGCATGCTTTGGAGGTGGCGTGGACTGGCTTTCCACCGCCCAGGCGAAAAAGGACGTCGACCAGTATGTGACGCCCGGCTCAGTGATTATTCTCAATTACGGCGTCAATGATTTATCACGACACAACGATTATATTACGACGATTAACCGATATGCACAGGATTGGATTTCGAAAGGTGCGACGGTGTACTTCGCCTCGGTCGGTCCGGTCGGGGAAAACGAATACGGAAAACGCAACTGGGCGGTAGAATATTTTAACAACCAGTTAAACAACCGGCTGGATGCCAGAATCGGACGACTGAATCTGTATGTGTTTCTGACGGGCAGCGGATATACCACGCAGGCAGACGGACTGCATTATGATGGGGCAACCTACGCAGCGATGTTCCAGTTTTTGATGCAGAGCATTGGAAGAATATGAAACAAAAATACGAACACATTCAGCTTCTGAGGGCGCTTGCCTGTATCGGAGTGTTTATCACCCACCTTGCACCGAGGCTGGGAGCGACGGGAAAAGCCGCGTGGCTTGCCAATCAGGGAGCGGCGGGTGTGTATCTCTTTTTTGTCCTCAGCGGCTATCTCGCCTGCTGTGACAGAAAGCTCCCGACGGCTGGAAAAAAAGAACTGCTGACCTATTATAAAAAACGTCTGGTGCGGATTCTTCCGCTGTATTATGGAGTGATTCTTTATAACATCCTGCTGCACGGGCTGATTTTAAAGGATATTCCGGCAGACCCGCAGGGCCTGTACTGGCTTCGGTATTTTTTCCTGACAAACAGCGTGATCCCTGCGCCGAATGATTTTTGGGGAAACCTGAGCGCAACGTGGACGATCAGCCTGTTTATGGCGTTTTATCTGCTTGTACCGGTCTTTGTGCGCTTGATCCGCGGCTGTACAAGCGCGTTTTTCTACTATGTACTGGCATTGATTCTGAGGTATTTGTGGGTAAAAACCGGATACGGCGACTACATGATGATTTTTTACTACCTGCATTATTTTCTGCTCGGTATGCTGATCTGGGAGATTCAACAGGTGGGAAGTCGTATCGGCGCGCAGCTGCTTGCCTATATCGGCATGATTGCGGCAGCAGGTGCGGGTTTGACCCTTGGCAGGGCGCAGATGGATTCGTTTATTTTGTGGTCGTGGTGCTTTGGCGCGTTATTGCTTGCAGGCAGCGGTTTTCGCTTCTGCCGGAAAGGGATCGGAGGTCGGATTTCGGATGCTGTGCTGTGGACGGATCGGTATTCGTATGAGATTTATCTGGTGCATGCTGTAATTTTAGAAGGGCTCGGCATGGTGCGGGTACAGATCGGACTGCCGAACGCAGCGTTTCTGATTCTGGCGCTGCTTCTGACCGGCGCAGGTGCGGTACTTTCCAAAAAACTGATCGAAGACCCCATCGCCGGACTTGTTGCCCGAAGCAGAATGTGATACCATAGCAGAAGCTTGGAAAACTGACGCAAGCCAGGAAAACAAAAAGGAGAAAAAGATATGATTGACCAGTTAATTGCAAATATCAAAAAGACAAATGCTCCAATCGTTGTCGGACTGGACCCGATGATGAAATTTATTCCGGAGCAGATTCAGAAAGCTGCTTTTGCGGAATACGGCGAGACGTTAAAGGGCGCTGCAGAAGCGATCTGGCAGTACAATAAGGGCATCGTGGATGCAGTAGCGGATCTGATTCCGGCAGTAAAGCCGCAGATCGCCATGTATGAGCAGTTCGGCGTAGCAGGTCTGATCGCATTCCAGAAGACCGTCGCATACTGCAAAGAGAAAGGTCTGGTTGTCATCGGCGATGTAAAACGCGGCGATATCGGTTCCACTTCTGAGGCTTATGCGGTTGCCCATCTCGGAAAAGTAGTAGTGGGAGAAAAGAGCTATGCACCCTTTGACGAGGATTTTGCAACGGTGAATCCGTATCTGGGTTCCGACGGCATCAATCCGTTCATAAAGGTCTGCAAAGAAGAAAATAAGGGCATTTTTGTGCTGGTAAAAACTTCCAACCCCAGCAGTGGTGAGTTCCAGGATCGTCTGGTGGACGGCAGACCGTTGTATGAAATCGTCGGTGAAAAGGTTGCCGAATGGGGCAGCGAGTGCATGGGCAGCGAATATAGCAATGTTGGTGCGGTTGTTGGCGCAACCTATCCTGAAATGGGCAAGGCGCTGCGCAAGGTGATGCCGAAGTCCTACATTCTCGTGCCCGGCTACGGCGCACAGGGCGGCAAGGGCGCTGATCTGGTCCACTTTTTCAATGAAGACGGACTTGGCGCGATTGTCAACTCTTCCCGCGGCATCATTGCAGCATATCAGCAGGAAAAATATGCACAGTTTGGTGCGGCTAACTATGCGGACGCATCCAGACAGGCGGTTATTGATATGAGAGAAGATATCGCACAGGCGCTGCAGGGACGCAAATAAATGAAAACGTCAATCAGAATATAGAAAAAATCGGGTGGAAGCTGTCAGGTATCTGGCGCTTCCGCCTTTTTTCGTGTAGGAAACAGCGTCTCTATACAAAAAAGAATGTGCCAAGGCACGAGGGGATGGACAAGTCAAAAAAACGTAATATATGGACAAGTCAAAAAAAACGCAATATAATAAATGAAATGTAATATATTGCAGCGAGGAAAAAAGAATGAATCAGGAAGTCAGCATAACAAAAGAACAGGTTCAGGAAGAAATGAAATATTTCCGCAGGCTTTTTCCGATTGTGAGGCTCCTGGACGGGGAAAGGCTGCTGCGAAGAAACGATGGCATGGAAGCAGAACCGGTGGAGATCGATGCACCAGAAATCTGCCATTGTTATGATCTGTGGAAATACTCGGCTCCCTGTAAGCATTGCATTGCACTGGAGGCAGTCAGAAGCAGAAAAGAAAAGTGCAAGCTGGAGATTGTGGGGAATGACATCTATCAGGTGATCGCAAGATATCTGGAAATGAATGGAAAGCCTTACGTGATGGAGCTGGTACACCGTCTGGATGAGGATGCACTGACGGATCTGGAGGAAAAACAATATCTGATTGAACAGCTGACAGGCTATAACGAGAAGCTCTATCAAGATGTGCTGACAGGTGTATTCAACCGCCGTTATTATGAAGAAAAGATCAAAAATATGTGGGGACCTGTGGGCATTGCGATGATGGATCTGGATAATTTTAAATATTATAACGATTCCTACGGACACAATGTGGGGGATCTTGCACTCAATAGTGCTGCAAAAGTGATTTTATCCAATATCCGAAAATCAGATTTTCTGATCCGCTATGGCGGGGACGAATTTTTGCTGGTACTGCCCGGAATCCGGAAGGACGCCTTTGACAAAAAACTCAACCAGATCCAAAAACAGCTTCATCAGACCACTTTGGACGGCTATCCGGGTATCTCCCTTTCTGTGAGCATCGGAGGAGTAACGACGGTGGAAGAGACTGTGGGGACCGCTTTGGAGCGTGCGGATCGGCTGATGTATCAGGCAAAGAAGCATAGAAATCAGGTTGTGACAGAAAGCAGTACGGAGGGAATCCGTCAGGAGGTCGGAGAAAGACTGGAACGCGACTCCGGCAGAGAGCTTGTCCTCATTGTGGATGATGCCAAGATCAACCGGGAGATTCTCTTCGAAATGCTGAAGGATAGGTTTGACATTATAGAAGCATCCAGCGGCGAGGAGTGTCTGGAGCTGCTGCATCAATACGGGACAGAAATATCTATCGTTTTACTGGATTTCATCATGTCGGGAATGGACGGACTCGGTGTTTTAAAGGTGATGAATAAAGAACATCTCATCGAAGATATTCCGGTCATCATGATTTCCAGCGAAGACTCGGAACTACATATCCGTCAGGCATACGAAATGGGCGTATCAGACTATATCAGCAGACCCTTTGATACAAGTGTTGTTCGCCAACGTGTATATAATACCATCAAGCTGTATGCAAAGCAGCGCAAGCTGATCGACCTGGTTGCAGGCCAGATGCAGGAAAAAGAGAAAAACAACCAAATTATGGTCAATATCCTGAGTCATATCGTAGAATGCCGAAACGGAGAGAGCGGACAGCATGTCCGGAATATCGGAATACTGACGAAGATTCTTTTGAAAAAGCTGATGCAGAAAACGGATCGATACCAGATGACATGGGGAGACTTAAACCGGATCGCACTGGCGTCGGCACTTCATGATATCGGCAAAAGCGGCATTGAGGAAGCCATCTTAAATAAGCCCGAAAAGCTGACGCAGGAAGAATATGAAAAAATGAAAAAGCATACCGTGATCGGGTGGTCGATGCTGCAAGATCTGAAACAGTATCAGGAGGAACCGCTGGTACGTATTGCAGAACAGATCTGTCGCTGGCATCACGAGCGCTACGACGGAAAAGGTTATCCGGACGGCTTAAAGGGGGACGAGATCCCGATTTCAGCACAGGTGGTTTCCCTTGCAGATGTATATGATGCATTGACCAACGAGCGTGTATACAAAAAGGCGATTCCACATGAAAAGGCGATTGAAATGATCGTCACAGGAGAGTGCGGACAGTTCAATCCGTTGCTGATAGAATGTCTGCTGGAGATAAAAGAAGATATCCCGATTCAGCTGATGAATGCTGAGCACAGAAATAGCTGGACACCTCTGGGGGGGTAACACCCTCGTGGCGGGTTTGAAGACAGAAGGATAGAGGATAAGGGAAAAGGAGAGGAAAAGATGACAGTCAGAGAATGCTATGAAAAAATCGGATCTGATTTTGACAAAGTGCTGGGACGTATGGGCAGCGAAGCGCTGGTAAAACGGTTTGCAGTTAAATTTCTGGAAGACAAGAGCTTTGAGGAGCTGACGGAATCCCTGAAAGAAAAGGACGGAGAGGACGCATTCCGCGCCGCACACACCTTAAAGGGTATCTGCGCCAATCTTGGGCTGGACAGATTATACGAAGCAGACTGCGAGCTGACCGAAAAGCTGCGCGGACGTCAGACCGAGGGCAGCGAGGAGTTATATCAGAAGGTGGCAGAAGCGTACGAAGCCACAGTAACCGTGCTAAAGGAGCTGGAAAATTTCTGAAAATCTTTACAGATAGTGAAGCTTGATCTAAACTGATAGGGAAAAATCTAAAAGAGCGGGGAACAGAGGAAGAAATATGCGTCTCAGGGGAAAAGGCGCAGCAGAATCAGACGATACACTGCAGTTGGGCAATGCATGTTAAGATTCTGTTAAGAAAGAGTGAGAACGATATCACAAAGGAGACATTCTTCTTCAGAAAAATACAAATGAAAGGGAAGACACAGATGAAAATAGCGATGATAGGACATAAAGATTTCCCTTCTCGTTCCGGAGGCGTAGAGGTGGTAGTTTATGAGCTTTCGACCAGACTTGCTGCCAGAGGACATGAGGTAACCGTGTACAACAGAGGCAGGCAAAAGGGGCATAATACTTATCGGGAACAGAACGTCAGGGTCAAGCGGATTTTTACATTTAAAAAGCAGATTTTGAATGCGATGGTCTATTCTTTTCTGGCGACATTTGATACAATATTCCATGATTTTGATGTCATTCATTATCATGCGATCGGACCCTCCGTTCCATTGTTTCTTGCAAAGCTGTTTGGCAAGCATACGGTATGCACGGTGCATGGACTGAACTGGAGAAGTGATAAGTGGGGTGGTTTCGCTTCCTTCTATCTCCGTCTGGGAGAAAAAGTTGCCGCCCGTTTTGCTGATGAAGTAATCGTTCTTTCCGAAGAGGAGAAACAATATTTTCTGCAGAAGTATAATCGGGACTCTATTCTGATCCATAATGCAGTGGAACGGATCACACCGGTTCCCTGTAATGTCATCCGGGAAAAATATGGCCTGGAAAAAGACAGCTATATTCTGTATGTCGGACGGATTTCTCCGGAAAAGGGTCCGCAGGATTTGCTGGAGGCGTATCAGAAGCTCCGGCTGCAGGAACGCCTGGTATTGGCTGGCCCGATCCCGGAAACGGAATTTGGAAAAGAAATGCTCCGCAAAATCGATGCAGACCCGAGGGTGATCCGTACCGGCCTGGTGCAGGGACAAGAGCTCGCTGAGCTGTTTTCCAACTGCAGGCTATTTGTCCTTCCGAGTCATACCGAGGGACTTTCCCTTGCCCTTCTGGAGGCAATGTCCTGTGGCGGAAGATGTCTGGTCAGTGATATTCCGGCAAATACGGTGATTACCAAACAATACGGGGCAGAGTTTGAGGCAGAGAATATTGATTCGCTGGCGGCTGCGCTTTCGAAAGAATTGACAACTCCAAAGGACGAAGTACTGCTAAAGCAGGAAATAGAATATGTCAAAGAAAATTTTGATTATGATGCAGTGATCGAATGGCATGAAGATGTTTACAAATGTGCTCTGAACAGAAAAAATGAGAAGCATTGGGAGCAAAATTGCTGATGAAGAAACAGGATGTGCAAATTTCAATAATTGTACCAATTTATAAGGTGGAAAAGTATCTTGTCCGGTGTGTAGAGTCACTGATTGCGCAGGATTTTCTGTCGTTGGAAATTATTCTTATAGATGACGGCAGCCCTGACCGGTGCGGAGAAATTTGTGACAATTATGCAAAAAAAGATGCACGGATTATCGCTTGCCATAAACCGAACGGCGGCTTGTCGGATGCGCGCAACTACGGACTGGAGCGGGCGCATGGGGAATATGTCTTATTTGTAGACAGCGATGACTATCTGGAGCCCCAGGCCTGTGCCAACCTATGGAAGGAAGCAAGGGCAGGCTTTGCAGATATAATTATCTCCAAAATGGCACTGGAGAAGCCCTCTGAAGGGATGGCACGGTTTGAAAAGGTGGCGGAGGATCGTTTTCAGTATCATCGTATCTATAGCGGACCGGCATATCTGATGGGATGTCTGGAGGGTGGTGCACTTCGGGTAGAGGTTATCCGAACCATGTTTCGGCGAGATTTTCTTGTCAGAAATGACCTGTATTTTGAGTACGGTATTTTACATGAAGATGAAGAATTTACACCGAGAGCATTGTTAAAAGCGGAACGGGTTGTGTTGACAGATTATGTCTATTATCATTATGATAATTCCAGAAGTGATTCTATTATGAATTCCACGGCCTTAAACGCAAAAAAAATTGCGGACAGGGTGAAGATCTACGATGGACTGAGGAAGCTTTATAAAACAGTAAAGCCCCGGAAGCTGCGCAGGCTTCTGGAAGATGATTTGTCCTGGAAATATATTGATTGCTATTGTGCCAGTGAACCAAAAAGCAGAAAAAAGCTTGGCGTAAAGAGACTTGTCGTTTTAAAATGTGCCTATAAAGCCAGACGCAGAGCAAAGGCTCTTGTCTTTGCACTTGCGCCGAATCACTATGCAAACCGGATGCGGGAACAGGCGCTGGTACGCAAGGTACATCAGAGAAGAAGCAGCAGTAAAGCTTTGCCCATAGAGAGAGAACCTGCAAAAAACATAAAACATACGGAAAAGAAAGCTGGAAAAAACAGATTAAAAAAAAGAATGACGTTTCTGGCGAAGTTTCTGTTTTTGATCCTGCTTTTGGCAGGCGGACTTGCCAAAAATATTTACGATAACCGGACGAATTATACGGCGGAATTTTATCAGGTCAGCTCCCGAAAGCTGACACACAGTATTCGGGTAGCTTTTCTGACAGATGTGCATTTGCGGGAATACGGAATGGATAACGGCGATCTTGTAGAGGATATAGAAAATCTTTCACCGGACCTGATCCTGCTTGGCGGAGACCTTGTAAAGGATACTGTGGATTCTTATGACAATATGATTTCCCTTTGCCGTCAGCTGTTAGAGCTGGCACCGGTATGCGGTGTGCTGGGCAACCATGAGGATGTGAAGATTTATCATCAGGGAGATGAGGAACTGGTAAAACGCTTCGAAGATGCAGGCGTGAAAATCCTGCGGAACGAGGAAACGTCCTATTCCCTGTATGACAATACGGTCAGTGTGATCGGTATAGAAGGAAAACCGGAAGATTTTGCAAGCTATGGAGCGAAAGAGTGTATGGAGGCGCAGGAAGCAGAGGATCAATATGATCTGCGCATCTGTATTGCGCATGTGCCTACTTATTTCCCGGAGAAGCTGGAAAATTACAGCTTTGACCTTGGACTTGCAGGACATACCCACGGCGGAATTGTCCGTTTGCCGAAGCTGGGCGCTCTTTATTCTGCGGAAGAGGGACTGTTCCCGGAGTATGGAGGAGGTGTCTATACCCTTGACAACAAGGCGACGCTGATTGTCAGCCGTGGACTGGGAGATTCCGACAAATGGCCGAGGATCAATAATGTTCCGGAGCTTTCAGTGATCGATATTAACTAAACCTTCCAATGCCGTAAGTAGGATAGTGCAATGAAAGAAATTAAAGGAAAAGTGAAAAGAGCAGTTCAGATACTGTGGGAAAACAAATATCGGATGACATATTATATGCTGATCTTGTGCATTTTGTTTGGATGCATTCATTATGCGGAAAGCGGCATTTGGTCCAGCGCGAATATTTCATTTAATTATTCAGAGGCATCCCTGGGCTTAAGCCCGAATAAAACCCGTTTTAACGCCTATGAAATCGTTTCAGAGGAGGTTATGCAGCGTGCCATCGAAAAAGTTGGTTTGCAGGGAAGCATTTCCGCATCGGAGCTTGCCAGCCATGTCTTCATCACTCCGGAAGGAACGGGACATGTGGGCGGAAGTGACGATTACATCAGCACATCCTATAATATCAATCTCAATGCAGACGGATTGGAACTGAAAAATCGGACAACCATCAGTCTGCTGAAAAGTATCTGTGAAGCATACCGTGAGTTTTTTCAGAAAAACTACTGCGATAATCAGGACATGTTAAAGGAAAAACTCGAAATTACAACAGATTGTGAGCCCTACCTGCGTCTGAATGAGCTGGAGCTGCGGGCAGAATGTATCATGCAGTATTTAAATGCGCGTCTGAGCGAAAACAAGAGCTATGTCGATACCGAAAATCCGGATTCGTCTACCAATAACTTCACGACGCTGAGCAAGCAGATCAACAATATTGTGGATTATGATATTCCGAATGTGAAGGCCTACGTGATCGAAGGAGGGATTGCAAAGGATGCTTCCCTGCTGATCAGCATTCTGGAGTACAAAAACAAAATCGACGATATTGCCGCACAGAAGGAAATGGCATATTATGATGCCAACAAAAACGGAATTTCCGTATATGAAAAGTCCATGACATCCGTTGTCATGATCCCGACGACAGATGAGATGGAAGAATATTACATGTCCCGGACAAAGACTGCAATGGACAATATGGCGCGTTCTGCGGACAGCTCGCTGCAGGCAGCGACGGATTATCAGTCGGAAATCGTGGATACCAGTTATGTAGTGGAGAAGATGCAGACGGTTACCGATGATGCAGGGCGTCTGAAGGAAGCACAGGATATGATCAACAAGCTGGAAAACGGAATCAATGAGATTTCGGATCAGCTGTTTATATTGGATAAGGCATATATCAGATACAAGTCACAGAACTATGTCTCTTTTACTTATAATAATGCGTCCTTTACTCAACGAATTAACGTAAAAAAGACAGGAATGAAAGCTGCAGCAGTTCTGGCGTTTATGGTGGGCTTGAATTCTCTGAGGAAAGTCAGGAAGAACAGAAAGGGCATAAAGAAAAGTGAAAAAGTTTGAGATTTTGCGATATCTGAAACGTTTCAGTATGCTGATTTTTTTGCTGACGATGGCAGGGGCGGCAATGATTTACCTGTATGCGCAGGGAAAGCAGCAATATACAGCATCTGTTGTTTTGAAGTACACAAATGACGGCATAAAGGACGGCTATGCCCCGGACGGTTCTGATCTGGATGTGAATGAAATCTATTCCTCTACCGTAATTGCACAGGCGATGGATTCTCTTGGAGCATCCGGAAGACTGACGACAGTACGATCGAACTGCAGCGTTACACCGATTATTTCAGAGGAACAGGAGAAGATCAACGATGCACTGATCGAAAAGGGAGAAGAAGTCACCTATTTTCCGGATACTTATAAGGTGAGTCTGGTGGTGGATGGAAAGCTGGGCGGCAGCTATGCACGCAATATGCTGGATGCGATCATGCAGAGCTACTGTACCTATTATACGGAAAAATATGTGGAGCAGAAGCTGTCCCTGAATCCGTCCAGGAATCTTCTGGATAACGGTTATGATTATTATGAATGTGTCCGTATCCTCGAAAACGATACCAACGATATGCATGATTTCCTGCTGGCAAAGCGGGAAAGCTACCCGAACTTCAGATCCTCCCAGACAGGCTATACGTACAAAGATCTCTGTGCGATTTATTCTGAACTGAAAAAATATGAGATCCCGAAGCTGTATGCATATGTTCTGGATGGACCGCAGATACGGGATGGTAAGATCCTGCAGGAATTTATTGCAAACAGCATTGCAGATTCCCAGAACAGTGAAGAGGTTGGAACACAGCAGCGCAGCGAGATCGAAAGGCTGATCGCTTCCTATGTGGAAAAGAATGCCGGAATTCTGAAGAGCTATTTTACAGAGGGCGGAGACAATGTTTCGTCTAATTATATTCTGGGAACCATCGAGGATGCAGGAGCCGGTGAAAAGGCGATCACAACCTACGATAACCTGATCCTTGAGCTGGTCGGAATTGATAAGACCATCGCGGCAGACAAGATCGACCGTCAGTTTTTGGAAGAGACCCTGACGGCCTTTCAGAACGTGTCCTTTGGCGGAACAGAGGAAGAGCATGCAAAAATGGAGCAGATGATCAATGATTATGAGAACGAGCTCCAGGAATATTACGAAATCGTCAATACCAGCAGTAAGGAATTGAATCTGTATATCAGTGCGGATTATCTGAAAATGGTCAGCTCTGTCCGCGTAGCGCCTTCGATCAATATCAAGCTCTATATTATGCTCGCGCTGGTATTGTTTTTCGTGATCGGCTGCTGCGGAGCAGTCCTTTTGGGACGACTGTCGGATATCGTGGACTATCTGTTGTATGTCGACAAGAAGACAGGGCTGCCGAACCGGGAAAAGTTAAATATTTATATTGGAGAAATGGCGGGAAAGGTTCTGCCGGAAGCTTTCACCTGCTTTACTTTGAATCTGGATAATCTGTCCGAACTGACAAAGCGGTTCGGATATACCGTAGGCGATGGCGTGTTAAAGGATTTCGCCGGACTGGTACAGCTGATGGGAGATACGGAAGGCATGAGAGGATATAATGGAGTTGGCCGCTTTGTTGTATTTTTTGAAGAGTGCAGCAGCAAAAAGGCAGCAGCCATGATCCGGATCCTGGACAATCAGGTAGAGGAATATAACAGCTTAAATCCGGAATATCCGATCCGCTATACGGCGGCGTGGGCCACAACAGAAGAAACAGATACTTATGAAATCCGGGAGTTGCTGCGCCTTTCACAGAAAAAATGGAAGCAGATGGAGAAAGAAAAAAAGGATAAGACAGAGGAGGAAACGTGAAGGATAGACGTTTTCATTATGTTGATGCAGCCAGGGGTATTGCGGTGCTCCTGGTTATCTATGGTCATACCTTTCGGGAGAGTATGCGGGCAGCCTATGCGTGGTGCGATTTTTCCTATGTGCTGGTGTATCGGTTCCACGTCTCGCTGCTGTTTCTGCTCTCCGGTTTTGGGTACGCCCTGACGCTTGAAAAAAATAAAACCCTGACGGAGTGGCGTTATTTGGAAAAAAAAGCAAAAGCTCTTTTGTTGCCGTGGTTTTCCTATTCCGTCCTGATTTATGTGATATTTGTCGCTGCGCAGCTTTTTGCACCGTGCAGGGCGCTTTTGGAAAATACTGCCTATCAGAAAATTTCCCTGGCAAAATACCTGGCTGCGATGCTGAAAAATGAAAATCCTTACAGCTTTCATCTTTGGTATCTGCAGACCCTGTTTTTATTTACAGCAGTCACTTTTTTGAAGGATAAGTTTCTTTCAGAGAAGTATGCCAGAAGGGCAGCAATACTTCTGATTCTGGCACTGCCGGCATTTTATACGTTGTTTTGCAGGGATTGGGTATGGGTTTTCAAGGGATTTTTCCAGAAATATCTCTTTTTCCTGCTCGGGACGCTGCTTGTACGGGAAAAGGTGGAAAAGAAGGCTGGAATTCTGGCAGCAGTGGGAGCGTGCAGTTTCGCAGCGCTGGTGCTGGAAATTTGCTTTTTGCCGGTAGAGATTTATGACAATCCTTATATAGATCTAGGGATGTCCTATGTGGATAATGCGATTACGGTCGGCATCTGCCTGGGAATTTTGGCGGTATGTATTCTGTGGAATCGGTACCTGGGACGCCTTGCGCAGTTTGGCAG
>ERZ827512.1477-NODE-1477-length-23023-cov-5.382010_pt1 | contig 23023 bp, 24 predicted proteins | sample MGYA00519916_ERZ827512 | MGnify/ENA primary metagenome ERZ827512 (study PRJEB31778, sample SAMEA3449335) | human gut metagenome | biome: human gut; feature: human-associated habitat; material: faeces | place: United Kingdom | collected 2010/2012 ... | reverse complement strand
GCGAGGCTACTATTACTAAAGTTTACTAATGAGTAAGGAAAAAAATAAATGACAAAAAATAAAATTATAACACTAGTATTTGTTGTACTTGCTATAGTATCACTTGCATTAATATATATATTTAGAATAAGAAAAAATAATAAAAGTATTCCAGTTACCGAAGGTGTAGCTGTAGTACCAACATTTGATGATGAAATATCATCTGATAGTAGTTATTGTGCTACATTCCAACTTGTTTGGAATGATATGAAGAATGAAATAATAAAAAAAGATATTGTATTTAACCCTGAAGAGATAATGGCTACTAATTTAAATAAAGAATCTTTTACTGAAGATATGATATCTGATAGTTATTACTTTAAAGCATTTGGGCCTAAGACAATAAAGTTAAAAGAAGAAATAGTAAATGGCATTAAAGAAAAATTTAATCAGACTAGCGACATTTTAGATGATTTTGATTGGGGGGAAGATGCCTTAGATGATCCTGATTTAAGAAGATATTTCTTTTATACAATGTTATACCGAGAATTTGAATATAAACAGAGATTTACAGTTTTAGAAAATAGTAACTTTGGTAATTATGAAGATGTAAAATACTTTGGTGTAGCTTCTAATAGTTCTAGTGAAGTAAGAAATCAGATAATAGTGTTATTCTATAATTCTAAAGATGATTTTGCAATTAAATTAACTACTAAAAGTAATGATGAAGTAATATTCTATAAGAATCCAAAAGGTAAAACATTTAATGAAATATATAGTAATATGACTAATGATGCTAATAAATATACTGGAAGCAAAAACTTTAGTAACAATGATACTTTCAAGGTTCCAATGATTAACTTTAATGTTAAAAGAGAATATAATGAACTACAAAATAACCCTTTTTATGATGATGAAAATAGAGAATATGTAATTGAAAAGGCAGTTCAAACAATAAACTTCAAACTAGATGAAAAAGGTGGTAGGGTAAAAAGTGAAGCCGCTATTGACACAAATGTTACTAGTGCTCCTGTAAAAGAATCAAGAAACTTTAATGTAGATGATACCTTTGCCATATTCTTAAAAGAAAGTTCAAGAGACATGCCATATTTTGCCGCTAGAATAGATAATATTAAAAAATATCAATAGTATAAAAGCATAATATTTGTTATGCTTTTTTCTTTGGTAATAATCTTACCAAGAAGTTGACATTATGTTACCATGTATATTATAATTAAATTGTAATTTCTGCAGGATTATTTAGTCATATCTAATAACTTGAAATATTGAAAAATAGTAAGATATTTATAAAAAGATTTAACGAAATAATGAACTCTATATTAGGTAATAAAAAACTGATAAAAAAAGAGTAATAGGGGGTAATAATGTAGAAAATAGAAACTAAAAATATTAATAGTATCCTTGAAGGTATAAAACACATTGATGATTATGGCAATGAATTTTAGTTAGCAAGAGAACTAATAATGGCATTAGAATATAAAAGTAGGTTTAAAATCAGCAAGAAATATTATGGATGTCAAATTATCTAGATATGCTTGTTATTTAATAGACACTATATATAAAGATGAAATATTATGGCTTTCACAAAAGGAATGTTGTAATGAATTGGATAAAAAATCAGTTACCGAGAAATGCTCGTTAACTGCTGATGATTGAAAAGCATACAATCATTTCCTAAATAAAGACAAAAGGATATAAAATTCTGGGTTTGATGTTAATGAACAACTCGTTGAGGTCAACAAGTTGTTAAAAAAATAGTAATGTTCAAATAAATATATAGGAACATAAACTTTCAAGATATATTATTAGAGAGATGATAATGATATTATGATTATTAATTATTCAGATCAAGCCGTTATAAAAAAATAAAAAATCTATATTTTTGGCCGGTTCGACCTCAAGAGATAGAAATACAGAATCACAGAGAACTACTGCTTGTAAAAGGTTAAGTGAGTTAGGATTTGATGGCGTAGTTAAAGTTTCTGAATACTCAACCTAGAAACTAAAAGCAGATTATGTAGATCGAGCAATGTGTGAAAGAGGAGCATTAACAAATTCTACAGTTATTATGTTTTGGATTCCTAGAAGTTTACCTGATATACCCGCTTTTGCTGTGAATGTAGAATTTGGATATTGGCTACATTCTGGTAAAATAATATATGGCAGACTAACTGATGCTAAAAAACAAATTATTTAGATTGGTTATATCAAGAAGATTATGAGAAGATTCCGATAGATAACTTAGAAGAATTGTTAAAGCAATCAATAATATTGGCAGACAAATTATATAATGAAAAAAGCACTGAAATATTCTCACTAAGCAAAAGAAAAAATTTAGAAAGAGAGTAATGATATAAAAGAAATAAAACCAATATCCATTTTGTAAAGAAGAGGCTTTAGTCTTTCTTAAGAACCAAATGTTCAAGGAGGCCACTAAAACCACTCTATCTCTACAAAAATCTAAATAAGAAAATATAGTTAAAAAATATCTTAACTATATTATACGAGGAGGTCATTTTATGAAAAAAAATAGTATTACGATTAGATCAAGTGCTGCTGAATATCTAACTTATATTGCAGCAATCGGAACTGATAAAGAAACAATTGAAGTAAGATATGAACATGAAAATATTTAGCTTATTCAAAAAATGTTATCAACTCTCTATAGTGTAGAAATAAATACAATAAATTATCATATTAAAAAAATATATAATGATAATGAATTAAAAGAAGAATCAACTATTCGAAAATTTAGAACAGTTCAAAAGAAAGAAAAATAACAAATGGACAATAAAAGCCGGCAAATAACTAATCATGACTTTTTAATATATAAGGATTCAAACAATGATATTAAGGTTAGTGTAATGTTAATAAATAATGATATTAATTTTAAAAATATATAATTTTGATATAATCTTTGAAAAGACAAAGAATAAATTTTAAAATATTTGGAAAAATGATTAAACGAGAATTTGCTGAAAAATGGATATACAAATTAAAAAAATACTGGCTTGAGAAAAATATAGATGGTGTGTGTAGTTTATTTACTAACACAAAATTTTATCAAGAAACGCCTTTTATAAAACCGTTTTTGACTATCGAAGAAATAAAAGAAGAATGGTATCATGTTAAAAATGAAGAAATACATAATATAGAAATAAATGTATTAGCAATAGATGGAAATACTGTGATAGCTAATTGGTATCTAGAACAAAATAACGATGTTTATGATGGAATTTATCAGATAATGTTTAATGATAAAAATGAATGTATATATTTTAAAAGTTGGGAAATGCTTAAGCAAGAAGTTGAAAATAATGGATAATAAAAATATAAATAAAACCAATATAAATTGGGATATACTAACTCATGAAAAACTAAGATTTTAGATATAGGAGATGATAAAATTGACAAAAGATTTAATTGTAAGAAGTAGCACTGAAGAATTTATAACATTCAAACTTCAAGAAAAAGACAAAGGCATACAAGTAAGATATGAAAATGAAACTTTATGGATGACTCAAAAAGCTATGTCGGAATTATTTAATGTAGAACAACCGGCCATAGCAAAGCATTTAATTAATATCTATAATGAAAAGGAGTTAGATAAAGATTCAACTTATTCCAAAATGGAATTAGTTCAAAAAGAGGGACACAGAAGTGTTAAGAGAAATGTTGAATTTTACAATTTAGATGCAATAATATCAGTTGGATATAGAGTAAATTCATTAAGAGCGACACAATTTAGAAGATGGGCAACAAATATACTTAAAACATTTACAATTCAAGGATATGTATTAGATAAAGAAAGAATGAAAAATGGTTCATTTATTGATAAAGATTATTTTGAAAAGTTATTAGAAGAAATCCGAGAAATTAGATTATCTGAAAGAAGATTTTATCAAAAAGTAACTGACATTTATGCTACAAGTATAGATTATGATCCTAAATCTCCTATATCAATCAATTTCTTTAAAAGGGTTCAAAATAAAATGCACTTTGCTGTATCAAAACAAACGGCAGCAGAACTTATATATAATAGGGTTAATTCAGAAAAAGAACATATGGGTTTGACTTCATGGAAAAATAGTCCTAATGGTAAAATTATGGAATCAGATGTAATAATTGCTAAGAATTATTTAAATAAAGAAGAGTTAAGAGATTTAGAAGGAATTGTTAGTGCATTTTTAGAAATTGCTGAAAATAGGGCGAGAAGACATATTCCAATGACGATGGAAGACTGGTCATCTAGAATAGATAAGTTTTTGCTTGCAGATGATAGGGATATATTAAAAGATGCTGGAAAAATCTCACATGAAATAGCTTGTGATAAAGCATTAACAGAATTTGAAAAATATAGAGTTAAACAAGATAAATTATATAAATCAGATTTTGATTTATTAATAGAAGAAACAAATAAATAATGAAATGAAAGGAAGATTAGAAATATGCTTAATTTAGAAAAAGTAAAAGAAGAATTAAATAAATGGAATTTTAGTTATAAAAATAATATTGTACCGGGACATAGTACATATAAAGTAAAATGGATTTTACCGGCTGGACCAGTAATCGTAATTGCATCAGAAAGAGCAACATCATACTTATTTGGTTTTGATGAAAAAGGAATTCATGTTTTTCCAGTAGAAGGCAACTGGAATATATTAGATTGTTGTTTAATAGAATGGAAAAATATTACAAAATTTGAAATGAAAAAAGGTATTTTACTTGAGAATACTATGAATATTACAACTAATGAAATGAAGGTATCATTAAAAATAAATAAAATGGTTGCAGGTAACCCATGGGTTAAAGAAAATATAAAAGAATTAGAAGAACTAAATTATTATAAAAAATAGTTGTAAAAAGTGTAAAAAAGGTTCTCTAAAAAAGGAAGTGAAAATAATGGATAAAAAAGAAAAAAGTTTACCATCTACGAGTATCAATTGGTAAGTGGAGAATTATGAAAAAATACACTTGAATACTTGAAAATAAAAGAAATTTTTACTAAATGCTTTTTACATTTTGGGACATTTTTTAATAAATTTTAATTTAAATTGATAAATGTATGACTTATGAAAAAATAAAGGAAAGGAGATTATTGATGGAAAAAAATAAATTAATTATATATAAAAATAGTGATGGTAATATTATTGTAGATGCTATTTATAAAGATGAAACTTTATGGCTATCACAAAAAGGTATGTCGAAAGTTTTCAATGTTGGTGTACCAGCAATATCAAAACATTTAAAAAATATATTTGCAGAAAACGAATTAGATAAAAATTCAGTTGTTTCCAAAATGGAAATAACTGCACCTGACGAAAAAAATTATAATACTGAAGTTTATAGCCTTGATGCTATAATTGCTGTGGGATATAGAATTAATTCTAAAAAAGCGACTGAATTTAGAATATGGGCAACAAAAGTTTTAAAAGAATATATGATTAAAGGATTTGCTTTAAATGATGAAAAATTAAAGAATAATGGGGAAAACCCATATTTTGAAGAGTTGCTTGCTAGAATTCGTGATATTAGGTCTTCTGAAAAAATATTTTGGAGAAAAGTGTTGGATATTTATGCAACTTCAATTGATTATGATCCAAAAAATAAATTATCAATTGATTTCTTTAAAACAGTACAAAATAAAATGCATTTTGCTGCTCATGGACATACTGCAGCAGAAATCATATTTACTAGAGTAGATTCTGAAAAAGAACATTTAGGGCTTACTAATTTTAAAGGTAATTATCCAACAAAGAGTGAAACTGAAATTACTAAAAACTATTTAACTGAAGAAGAACTTAATATCTTAAATAGAATGGTATCAGCCTACTTAGATGTTGCTGAAATTAATGCTTTAGATAGACATGCAATGACTATGCAAGATTGGGTAAATGAATTAGATTCATTTCTAAAAATGACTAGGAAAGATATATTAAATGGCTCAGGTACGATATCTCATAAAGAAGCGTTAGAAAAAGCACATAAAGAATATGATAAATATATGCAAAAACATTTAACTACTGCTGAACAAGATTATTTGGAAATGTTAAGCAAAGAAGTTGAAGAAATTGATAAATAATAGGTTGGTAATAAAATGAGAAAAGTTTTAGAAACAAATTTATGTAAAATTAATTATTCAGAAAGTTTAGAAGATTTGGCACAGGCTACACTATCATTGTTAGATAAAAAGATTATAGAATACAGTATATTTTTTTGTGTAAATATTGAAGAAAAAATAAATGTTAATTATTTTGATACTATAGAAGAATTTAGGAAATTTATATATGAAATTAGGGGTGAAAGAGATTCCTTACCTGAATATGCTAAGGGGACTTATGATAATGGAATGGTTAATGCTTGTGTAAATCCTAAATTTCAGTTAAAAAGATTATATACTGCTAGTCATGAGTTGTTTCATATTTTGTATATGAAATACATACTAAATAATGATTATTCAAAAAGAATAGTTTGGTATGATGAAGGTATGGCTCAATTTATGTCTGGGGAAAAAGGTTCATTAAATGATGATAGCGTTTTTAAAAATTTTTATATGAAAGTAAAAGAAGCAACAAAAGTAATACCTCAAATGAATACTTTAGAACATGGAAATTCTTTCGTCAATGAAGATTATAATGGTTATGATTTAAGTTATTTATCTATAAAATATATATCAGAAGTTTTAAGCACTGAACAATTTAAAGATTTAATGTCTGATTTTGAAAAGATTAGTCAACTTGGTAATAATATAATTAATAACATGTTCAGTTATTATGATGAAAAGTTAGAAAATAAAATTGTAATAAAATGAATTAAAATTTAATCATCCTATAAATTTTAATGGAATTTAGATAATAGGATGATTTTTTTTACTTTAATATATTATAATGTAAAGATTTATTTAATGATAATCCTTTATATCAACCTATAAGGTAGGATGTATTTCGCAAGCACAAAATCAGAATTGTGCATATGCTATTCCTTATAAAATAAGGATTAAATTGGGGATGATACACAATCTTCTTATTCTGCTATTTCATAATTTAGTGAATTATGAAATGTTTTAGGATGATAGATAAATTTCTCTATATTTATGACTTGACACCTTTAATTATTGGAGCTACTATGCATCATGAAAAAGAGATGATGTTTATGAATATGATGGAGGTTTTTGATAGTAAGTAATATTGTTAGGTATGTTTTAAACATATCAAATAATATTACTAAAACAATGCTTATTGCCATAGAATTTATTGGAGGTATTAAACTCTATGGCTAAATACAATGTTAATTTAAAATTTAAAGATGCGGGGAAGTCTTTAAATGAAATAATAACTGAAGTATTAAAAATTGAAATAAAAAAGCAATTTATGATGATTTGCAATAATTCGAAAGTGGAGCTACCATGTAATCATGCTCATTATTCCCAAAATGGAAGGAGTTATAATTGATGGTAGGAAATAATAGTTTTAAAGTAGGAATATATATAAGATTATCAAGAGATGATTTAACAAAAGAGTCTGATAGTATTGTTAGTCAAAGAAGTTTACTAAATCAATACATATGCGAGAATAATTATAATCTAGTAGATGAATATGTAGATGATGGGTTTACTGGAACAAATTTTGAAAGACCATCATTTAAAAGAATGATTAATGATATCGAATCTGGAAAAATTAATATGATTATTACTAAGGATATGTCAAGACTCGGTAGAGATTATATAGGTACTGGAGAATTAATTGAAAAGTATTTTCCAAATAAAAATGTTAGGTATATTGCTATTAATGATGGTATAGACACATTTATAGATAATACCAATAATGATATAGCACCTTTTAAAGCAATAATGAATGATATGTATGCTAAAGATATTTCTAAAAAAGTTAAAACTAGTTTGCATTCTAGAATGAAAGAAGGACTATATGTTTCAGGTAGATGTCCATTTGGATATATGAAAGATCCTAATAATAAAAATCATTTAGTTATAAATAATGAACAAGCAGATACTGTTAAATTAATATTTGATTTAGCGCTTAAAGGTAATACTTACCACTATATTGCGGGGGAATTAACTAAAAGAAAAATTAAAACTCCAGCATCTTATTACAATTATGTATGGAATACAAAATGTATAAATAATAACTCTTTATCACAAGAGTATGGCGTATGGGTAGATACTACTATAAAAGCAATCTTAACTAACGGGATATATGTAGGAGATACAGTTCAAGGCAAGACAAAAAAGATTAATTACAAACTAAAAAAGGTAATTAAAAATAATCCAAATGATTTTATAATAGTAGAAAACACACATGAGGCAATTATTGATAGAGATACTTTTAATTATGTACAAACACTTTTACCTAAAAATGTCAAAAGGCCAGAAAAGAAAAGATTTTATCTACTAGATGGACTTTTATATTGTGGAGATTGTAAACATAGAATAACAATTAGATATCAAAATAAAACAGGGAGAAGTTACACCACTTGTGATTATTATAGAACATATTCCAAATATCATGTTTGTACAACACATACAAACAATTATGAAAATCTAGAAAGAGTTATTTTAGATAACATTAGAGATGTATGTAAAGAATACTTAGATAAAAGCAAAATAAAAGATTCAATTAGTAATATGGAATTTAAAGATAATTATTTGAAGATTAAAAAACAAATAGAAAGTTTGGAATTAGCAAATAATAAGTTAACAGAAAACTTGGATAAAAACTATATGAATATGTTAAAAGGTATTATTGATGAAGAACAATACATAAGAGTGAGTGAAAATATTAAAACCGAGATAAGTAATAATAAAAAAAATATTGATGATCTTAAAAATGAAAATAGTGAATCTAATAAAATAGACAAAAAACAAATAGAAAAATATATAAATGAATTTTTATCACTAGATAATCCAACTAGAGAATTGATAATTAATTTAGTTGAAAAAATTTATATCTATCAAGACAAGACGATAGATATTATATTTACGTTTAAAAATGTTACATAAAAATTGTATCTGGTGATACTTTATATAGTATAGCTAGAAAATATAATACTACTGTAGATAAATTAAAAGCATATAACAACCTAACTTCTAATAATCTAACTATAGGTAGTAGCTTAAAAATCCCAACTTCATCTAGTAACATAGAAGAAACTAATTCTAATGTCAAAACTTATAAAGTAGTATCAGGAGATAGTTTATACAGTATTGCAAAAAAATATAATACTACTGTAGATAAAATAAAAAGTTTAAACAATTTAACTTCAAACTTACTAAATATAGGGGATGAATTATTAGTACCATAACAGTAAAGAACTAATAAAATTAATCATTTGTTAGTTCTTTTTCTATTTAATGTCAAATTTAATTCAAAATGTTTACAAAACAATAATAATAAAGTATCATATTCTTATAAAGACTAGGAGAGAGGTGGAAGATATACCGTGGAAAAATGTGATATCAAAATATATGATAAAGATAACAAAGAATTAAATTATGACATACTAATAAGATTTACCTTTGATAACTCAAATTACATTGTATATACAGATAATCTGCAAAACGAAAAAGGTGAGTTTAATCTATATGGGGCTAAATTAGATATTAATAATAAATTAGAAGAAGTAACAGATGTTGATGTATTACCATTATTTGAAGAAATAATCGAAGATTATAAAGAAAAAATAAGAAAGGATAATAATAATGACAATTGAAATAGAAAAAATGCATCCTGAAAGATATCAGGTATTATATCAAAAACTATTACAAGCAACTAAATTAACATCAATAAAAGTAGTATATGGTGCTAAAACATTAAAAATATTAGATGATACAGCTAAATTAGAGCCATATACAGAACATGAATATGGTTTATTTCTTTATGAAACCTTATCTAAACTTGAGAATAATGAGTATGAAAAATTTACTAGAAAATTTAACATAAGAAAAGAAATGGAAAAATACACTAAAGAAAATTATCAATGTCTAATAATAGAAACGGCTCGTAGAATGCTTGCTCCAGAAGAATTTGGTAAATATGTTACAGAGCAAAATGGTAATTACTATATTCATGAAGATACATTAGAGTATTTCAAAGAACTAGTTTGCTATAACATATTAAATAAAGAAATCATGGATCAGCAAGTTGATCCAAAAAAGTTTAGTTCGAGCCCAAAAATAGAAATGCCTATACCACAAAATATCAATTATTATGAACCATATTCAAAATTAGAACAGGCTATTTTAGAAGGAAGACAGACTAGTTTTAAAAAGGCTGAGTCATTTGTTAATAATATGTATGCCTATAGCTCAGTTGGAAATGTTAGAAAAAGTCAAGAAGATTCTTACTATATAGGTAGTCATCCTCAAAATGCAGAATTCAGACTAATGTTAGTTGCTGACGGAATGGGTGGCTTAGCTAACGGTGAAATAGCCAGTAATATTGCAGCAAGAGAAATGTTTTTATGGTTCAAAAGTTTAGACCCACGAGAATATTATAATAATGATAACCAAAATTTAGAAAGAGCAATAAACAGACAAGTTGCCAAGATAAATAATCAGATAAACAGTAAAGTTTATACAGGAGGAACAACATTGTGTTTTGCTATTGTTAAAAGAGATAACATCTTAGTAGGAAATATTGGAGACTCTAAAGCAGTAATAACAGAAGATAATAAAATGATTTATGCTACTAAGAGTCAAAATGTTCCTAATATGCTTGGGGTTCCAGAACCATTTGACCGCTTTCATGTAGATGGTAATAGAATTATTAAATGTTTAGGTGGACAAATTGAAGAAACACCAACTTGTACGTTTGATCAAATTAATTTAAGAGATAATAAAAACTATAAAATAATGTTATACTCTGATGGCGTAGCCGATTTATTAGGAACCGATAAAGTAGTAGAAATAGCAGCTAATAGTAAAGATGATCAAATAGCAAGAAACTTAGTACATCATGCTGTTAATAATAAAGCAAGTTATAAGAAAGAGTTAGAGAATTTAAAAGAAAAATGCTTAAGAGGAGAAATAACTAAAGAAAATTATCAGGAAATATCGACTAAATTAGAACAATTTACAGAAAGTGAGTTTTATGATGAAATTCAGGCTGGTGAAGATAACACAACAGCCATTAGCGCTACAATAAGGAGAGGAAGATAAATATGGAATTAAATAAATATATGTTTAGAGAATATGATATAAGGGGAGTATATGGAAAAGATATAGATGAAGAAGTATCTTATTTAATAGGAAAAGCATTTGCAACTAAGTTAGTAGAACTAGGAAAAGATACAACTATAATAGGATACGATAACAGAATTAGTTCACCAATAATCGAAAAAAATCTTGTAAAAGGAATAACTGAGTGTGGTGTAAATGTCGTAAGACTTGGACTTGTAACAACACCAATGTATTATTATAGTTGGGATTTATTAAATATAAAATGTGGACTTATGATAACAGCATCACATAATCCTAAAGACGATAATGGTTTTAAATTTTCTTATAATGGAATTCATAATGCTTGTGGAACATCATCACTTGAACTATATAATATTATCATGAATAATGCATTTAAAAGTACTGGCACTACAGGAACAATAAAAGATGTAGATATTCAAGACGATTACATAAAAATGATTACATCAGGTATAAAATTAGGTGATAGAAAATTAAAAGTTGTATATGATTGTGGCAATGGAACAACATGTATAGTTGCAGATAAAATATTTGCTGCTTTCAAGGATAAACTAGAATTAATACCTTTATTTAACGAAAGTGACCCAACATTTCCTAATCATCATCCAGATCCAGCAGTTGAAGAGAACTTAGCCAAACTAAAAGCTAAAGTTTTAGAGACAAAAGCTGATGTTGGAGTTGCTTATGATGGTGATGGCGATAGAGTAGGAGCTGTAAATAATCTAGGACAAATGATTGATATCGATAAATTAATGATAATTATCTGGCGTGAACTTGTAAAAACAGATGTGCCTAAAAAAACTTTTTATGATATAAAATGTAGCCTAGCTCTAAAAGAAGAATTAGATAAATTAGGTGTAGAAAATGAATTCTATAGAACTGGAAACTCATATACTAAATTAAAAAGCTATGAAGGAAATTATCCATTTAGTGGAGAATTATCAGGTCATGTTTTCTTTAGAGATCGTTTTTCTGGAAATGATGACGGAATTTATGCTTCATTAAGATTAATTGAAATATTATCTAATACAGACAAAAAATTATCTGAAATGTTAGATGGAATTAGCAAATATTATAGTACACCAGAAATAAAGATTGCTACTAGTGATGATACAAAGTTCCAAATAATCGAAAAAATAAAAGAATACTGCCAAGATAAAAATTATGATATTTTAACTATAGATGGTGTTAAAGTTTTCTTTAAAGACGGCTCAGCCCTAGTAAGAGCATCTAATACTGGCCCAAACATTACTTCTAGATTTGAAGCTAAGAGCGAAGAAAGATTAGAAGAAATAAAAACTGAATTTTTAGATCTTCTTAACAAATTAAAATAAACCTTAAAAATACTTTATTGTGTTATTTCAATTTTTTGTCAAATAGTGGGGAGCCTAAATTTTGATAAGAAAATTTGAATAAGTCAATGCTAATATGCGTTGGCTTTTTATATATTAGGAAATTTCCTAATACATAAAAAATATTCCAGCCTTAGAAAATTCGGAATATCTTATAGAGATTCATATGTAACAGTAAACTCAAGAAGAGGTTATTTATACGCATTTTTCAATATTGAAGTGTTACATTTTAAAGTTAAATCGCCAAAATTAACATTTATTTTGAACAACCCCTTATTTAATACAAAGTGGCAAAAAAAGAAATATTATATGATGAAGCAATACTTACATATTAAAAAAATATCAAGTGATAAAAGAAAACAATTATATGATATAATGAATATGCCTATAGTAGAAAATAGTAATTTTTATAATGATACAGAAGAGACGTTAAAAAAACAATTAAATATGTAAGAATGCGTAAAAAAATTAAAATTAGAAAGAAGGTAATTTATGTATAGTATATTATTAAGTGAATATGAAAGAGGTATGGAGCTTGTTGAAATTAAAATCAAAAAAATGATTAATCCTACACAAAAGGCTGTAATTATTGCTTGGACTTTTCCTACGGAAATAGATAAGAAAACATTTGATGAAGAATGGTTTCCAAAAGGTGGAAGAAGATATAATAAATATGTTGGGTCATTATTAAAATTAGGAATTGCTGAAGAAAATATAACTGTTTTGAACTGTTATGATAAAGATAACTTTAAAAACTTTAAATCGATAATAGATAATAGTGATATATTAGTAATAACTGGTGGTAATCCTGAAATGTTATATAGTAAAGTTACTCAAGAAACTGAAATTTTATATAATATAAAACATTATAAAGGAATTGTTATTGGATTTAGTGCAGGTGCAGATTTGCAATTAAAAAGATATTTTATTACAGCTAAAAATAATTATTATAAATATTTTGCTTTTTACGATGGTTTTGGAGTTTTAGATGATCCATTTTATATGGATGTTCATTCAATAAATAATAAGAGATATTTAGATAAATTACAAAAAGTTGCTAATGATAAGAAGAAAAATGTATATGCAATATTTGATGATGGTGCAATGATTTATGATAGAAGCACTAATAAACTAGAAATATTTGGAAATGTTTTAACTTTCGAGCCTAAGGAATAATATGAAACTATTAGTTACAGATTATGATAATACATTAGAGTTACATTATGATTTTACAGATAATATTTTGTTTTAAAGAGAAATATAAATGCAATAAACAAATTAATGAAATAAAATTAGTGAGTGTTATATCTAAGCCCACTAAATATTATAGAACCATTATTTCTAAAACAATATGAAGTATTTTTTTGCATTCATATGTCAAATTTTACCTAAAATATTTACAACTTACCAATAATAAGCTATCATTTAATTATAGATAATAAGCAGTAAAAGATAGTATTGTAGGTGATAATATATGAAATATAAATATAGAAAAAACAAATTATTTGGTAGAAAATTAAATGTTCCTTCTGAAATATTAGAAAAAATCTATACAAATAATATTTCTTTTGAAGAGTTTATTAAATATGATTTAATTGATAAAATACCATTATCATGTATAAGAAGTAAGGATTTTAAAATAGTAGAAAAATTTGGTATTAAAAATTCTAAAACATTAGATTGGGAATTAATAAACAAGTATCCAATCTGTTTAGATTTATTAGAAACATTAACAAAAGATGAAAAAGATATCAATTATATTTTGTACGAAAAAATAAAAGATAAAATACCTCCAACAGCATATTCATCTAAAATGAAAAGCATTTATAAAGATAGATTATTTATAGATTTTACTGACCAAAAAGATGAAAAGTTAAAATTTAATAATGGTACTTTATCTTTGAAAGATATAATAGCAAATTGGGAATTATACAAAGATAAAGATTTAACTTATTGCTTAATCCATGATAAAAATAATACTCATCATATAACTAACAACCAAGTAAAAGCTTTCATAAATAATTATAAAACTCTAATAAACTTAACTAAAGATAGCACTAATATTTATGAATTTATAGATAAAACTATGAATAACCAAAACGAAGATGAAAAGAAAAAGTATCTTCAAACGCTAACTGATAATCTTTTAATAGAAATATCTGGCCAGTTTGTTATGGGAACAGGAACGCATCTTACAAATGAACAATATAAAGATTTGTTCAAATATTCCTCTTTTAAAGTAAAAGATTTCTTTTCTAATTGTAGTACTCTTATCAAACAAGAATTAAATAATCTAGAAGAAGATTATATTTTAAATAGCAATATTCCTTTTAATCTCCTAATTAGTGATAATAATATTCTAAATTTTATTGATAGGTGTGGCTTCCAGCAAGTAATAGAGTTTGATAAGAAAAATAATAATTTTTTCACTAAAAATAATTGCCAAATGCTAAAAGCAATGGATAATCTTACAACTCATCTTAGTGTAGAGCCATTTTCAGAAGAAGGGCCTTTATTTAAAGGAACTTCTAGTAAAGAACCATATACCAAAGAAGAATTTGCTGAATTATTAAGAAGAACTTTAAAATATACTAACTCATCTATTAGTGAAGTTGCAGATATATTACTAAACTTTAAAGAGCTAAAAGGGGAGTTTAGAGAACAAAACGAAGATTATTTTATCTCACCAAATGCCCCAGAAGAGTTACAAAAGGTCTTTTATAAAAAAGAAATAACCCCAAAAATAATAAAAGAAAATCCTGAATATCTAGAATATTTAAAAGGAAAAAGTCTAGAACGTTATTTTAAAATGATAGATATTAATACTCTAGATAATAGAAAAAATTTATATTCTGTCATAAAAAATATGGCAAGTTATGATGATATCATGCATTTCCTAAGTGATTATAGCAATATATTTTCTATATTAACTGATAATAATAACAGCGTATTAGCCCAAGGCTTTACAAAAGAAGATATAAAAATAAATAAATTAAATTTAACAAACAGTTCAAATTTAAATGAACTTATGACTAAACTCGATGATATTTTTTACAAATATTTAACATTCTTCCCCCAAAAATATCCAACTAATTTACCAGAACACTTTAAAAATAATTATCCTACTACTTTTTTACCAGCTAATGCTAGCGAAGAATTAAAGAAAAGTTTTTATTCTAGAAGCATAAATTGGGATGATGTTATAGTAAATCCCAAATATCAACAACATCTAAAAAGTATTGATCCAGAAATTCTTTTTAAGCATCTTCCAGTTTTTGATGAAACAACAAAAAAATATGTTAATTTAATTTCACTTATGAAAAGTCATTTTAAAGAATCTACTTTTCAGACTATTTTATCGTACGGAAATCATTTAGAAAAAATAGCAAATTTCACTACGCTAAATTTAAGTAGTGCTAAAAATATCATCTCAAAATCCCTCTTAAACACCTTAGACGAAAGTATTTATAAAGCTATAATAGATGGAAGAATTACATATAATGATAATATTAGAAAAGAATTTCGTGAAAAACATTCGATGCTATTTTTAGGGGCTAAAGTACCAGATGACATTAAAGAAAAATTTTATAATAGACAGTTTAAATTTAATGATTTTGCAACTAACTTATCTTTAGTTGATATGATAGGTGATGCTAATATAATTTGTGGCCTAGATCAAAAACTATCATGGCTGATACCACTATTTGCAAAAGATAAAAATCAGAAAAAAGCTAATTACTCTAGATTAAAAGTATTAGAAAACTACCTAAATCTAAAAGATAACAGCCTAAAAGAAGAATTTAAAAATTACATTATAAATACTAATTATAATATTGATGTAAATAAAATAGATTATATAGCCGAAGTTTTAAATAAATTATCTAAAACAAACTCTCAAGAGTTATATAATTACCGAACAAATTTTGCTAGATTAATATTAAAAACTAAAAATCCTATTGCCAGCTTAGATAAAATAGAAAATGTTTTTATAAGAAATAACATCCCAATGTTTAGTAAAATATTTAAGTGCTTTAGAATTTTGTATCCTGATCTTTCACAAAAATTAACAGATGGAACTTTTGATTTCAGTCCGGATAGTAGAATGTCTCCTGAATTAATTAAAGCTAATCCCAATAATAAAGCTATGCAGAAATTATCACGAGAATTAAAGAACAAAACAAATATGAGATTTCAAATAATTTATAATGATTTACTAAGAATAGCAATTTATTCTAATAATCGTTCTCTAAAAAATTATTTAGCAAATATAGAGAAGGGTAATAATATTTATTTATCTTTAATTAATAATAACTTAAAATTAGAAGACTTATCTATTCAAGATAAAAACACATTAAAAACATTTACTGCTCATCTAAAAGCTTTATCTGAAAACATAAATCCACTTGAAGATGACGAAGAAGAGCAAGAGCTCTCTGACTTAGATTTAAAAGAACAAATAACTTATTTTAGAGAAAAGTTTAAAGTAACAAATAGATACGACTTACCAGATAGAATAGTTAGACATTTTGCCTACTTTTTAGGAATAAAATCATTTAATGAATTAAAAAATCTAATGGAAGATAATGTTGATAAAACTAATAAAAAGAATTATTTAAAAGCTGAAAAGATGAGACACAAGAAAACAGTTCCAGCAGAAGGTGACTTTTTAAGATGTATAGGTACTATAGAAGCCTTTGGTAGTTCTTTGGATGAGGGAAATTTATGTAACGAATATCTAGGTCCCATAACAGGTAAAAGCACCTCAGACACAACCGAGCTAGATGCTGACTTTACTAAAGTAGCAAAATCCAAGACTGTATATGATACAATTAACGGAACTCCGACTGGTTGGGGCTTTGGTAATATTTTCTTTGTCTTAGAAAAAGATAATCCTAGGATATCTATAACTCGTGATGAAACTATCAAAGATGGTGTTCCATATGATCCTAAAAAAATAGAAATGTTTTGTTCTGAAACTATAAAAGGAGGATTTAACTCTCATTGGGGAGCAAGAACTGGAATAGCCTCATCTGATATAGACTATATAATTTATAAGAAAAATAAACAAATAGATCCAAATAATCCTTACAAAGAAGATGGTAGCGTAAATTATTTAGAAAGTGATAGTAAAGATAACGACTTAGATGATTTATCAGCTCTAAAAGTTGAAATAGTAAAAAAAGGCTTTTATATTCCTGTAATTGATTTAAGTGGTAATTTAATATTTACTCCTGAAGAATATGAAAAAATTGCTTCTCATATGGCTGGACTATCATATTATGACAAGGAGAAATATATCCTTGATGATACCGTTTATTTTGACAAGTTAGAAGATATTTTATTAGAAATGGATGAAGATAATAAAAAACAAAAACATAATCAAAACATAATTGAGACTATCATAAAAGAAATATTAGCATTAGAATTTAACCAAATTCCTAGCCTTAAAATAGAGCCAACTATTACTAATGATTTATCTAGTAATATTTTAGAACTTATTCCAACTGGTTCTACCTCTAGAGGTACTAATGTTTTAAATGACGCTGATTATGATTATATGTTAAAAATAGGTAAAAATGAATTAACAAAACATGAGCATACACTTTTAGATAAATTTAAAAAAATCTTAAATCCTAAAGATAACTTATCCCATGATAACCGTTTTCGAGGTATGAATATAAAAGTAGATTCTATAGAAGAAGATTTTGATCTTGATATATCACTAGCCCAAAAACGTAGTAATGTTGAGTATTCATCAGAAATGGCTTTAAATGATAGATTAAACTCTATCAAAAAACAATATCCTAAAGAATATCCACTAGTAATTGCTAATATTATCTATGCTAAAAAACTTCTAAAAGAAGCTAATGCTTATAAGCAAAAAAATTCATCCTCCCCAGAAGGTGGTTTAAGTGGTATAGGAGTAGAAAACTGGATACTACAAAATGGTGGTTCGTTTACTAAGGCATGTCAAGAATTTTTAAAATATGCTCTAGAAAGTGATGGTAATATAAAGCCATTCTCTGAATTTAAGAAAGATTATAAAATATGGGACTTTGGAGAAAATCATGAACCCCAAAAATATGGAGATATTACTTATAATTACTATGAATTTGTATCTAATAATATGAATGAGACTGGCTATTATAAAATGGTTGACGTTCTAAAAAAACATCTAGATTATTATAAAAAGCAAAAACATAACAAAATCAAATAAAAAACTTATAGTAAATTATTATTTTGAATAATTAAATAAATGCTATAATATCAGAAATTCTGGAGGTGATTATTATGGTTGCAAAAGTAATAGTAGAAGTAGGAGCAAAAAGCGTTGATAAAACTTTTGATTATCTTGTTCCTACAAAAATTCAAGATAAAATAAAAGTAGGAGCAAGAGTAAAAGTACCATTTGGCCACCAACATCTTGAAGGCTTTGTAACTAATCTTTTATCACCAGCCGATAACAATGCCTATGAATTAAAAGAAATAACGACTTTAGTAGATGAAGAGCCCATACTAAATGAAGAAATGTTAAAGCTTGGTAAATTTATTAGTGAAAAAACTCTTTGCTCTAAAATAAGTGCTTATCAAGTAATGTTACCTAAAGCTCTAAAAGCTAGCCATAAAACTTCTATTAATATAAAAAAAGATAAGTATATAAGCCTAGCTCAAGATAAACAATTTATAAAAAATTATCTTGCAACTTGTAAATATCCTAAACAAATAGATATTTTAAATTCTCTATTAGATAAAGATAAAATAAAAATAACAAGACAAGATAGTACCATTAAAACACTCCTAAAACATAATTTAATAAAGCTAGAAGAAATAGAAAAGTATCGTTACTGCTATGATAATAAGAAAGAAGATAAAATTGTTACTTTAAATAAATACCAGCAACAAGTTGTTGATTCTGTATCCAAAAGCTTTGGTATTTCTAAAACATTCTTACTTTATGGCATAACTGGATCTGGTAAAACAGAGGTATACATGAATATTATAAAAAAAGTAGTTGATAATAATAAAACAGCTATTATGTTAGTACCAGAAATTAGTTTAACTCCCCAAATAGTAGAAAGATTTAGCTCTAGATTTGGTAATATTATTGCTATTCTTCATTCTGGACTTAGTGATTCTGAAAAATATGATGAATACAGAAAAATAATGGCCTCTAAAGTCAAAATTGTAATAGGAGCTAGAAGTGCTATATTTGCTCCTCTAAAGAACATAGGTATCATAATTATAGATGAAGAACATACTCAAACATACAAACAAGATAATCATCCTCGCTATGATGCTAAAGATATAGCCATTATGCGTAGTAAATATCATAACTGTCCTGTCTTATTAGGAAGTGCCACTCCTTCTTTAGAAAGTATGGCTAGAGCTTGCAATAAAGTCTATACTTTATTAACTCTAACCAAAAGAGCAGGAGCAGGCAACTTACCAAAAGTATCTATTATAGATATGAAAGAAGAAATAAAAAAAGGAAATTTTATAATATCACATCTATTAGATACTAAAATAAAAGAAAAATTAAAAAACAGAGAACAAATAATTCTTCTTTTAAATAGACGTGGTTATTCTTCTATCTTAACTTGTAATAATTGTGGCGAAACAGCCAAGTGTCCTAATTGTGATATTAGCCTAACTTATCACAAAACAAGCAATATGTTAAGGTGTCATTATTGTGGTTACGCAACCCCCAAATATACAAAATGTCCTAGTTGTGGTAATACTGATTTAAAAGAATTTGGTTTAGGTACAGAAAAATTAGAAGAGGAGTTAAATAAAAAATATCGTGCTAAAATAGTGAGAATGGATATTGATACAACCTCTAAAAAAGGATCTCACCAAAAAATAATAGATGATTTTGCCAACCATAAGTATGACATTTTAGTAGGCACGCAAATGATTGCTAAAGGTCTAGATTTTCCTCTAGTAACCCTAGTAGGAGTTTTAAATGCTGATGCCAGTCTAAATATTCCAGACTATAGAAGCAGTGAAAGAACTTTTCAATTATTATCTCAAGTAGCTGGCCGGGCTGGTCGTGCTGAACATAAGGGAGAAGTAATAATTCAAACCTATAACAATAATCACTATAGTATAGTTTTAGCCAGCAAGCATAACTATCCAGCCTTTTATTTAGAAGAAATGAAATTAAGAAAAAAATTAAATTATAGCCCTTATTACTACATAATACTAGTAACTATAAGCACTAAAGACTATAACTTAAGCTTTACAGAAGCCAAAAAAGTAGGTGACTTCTTAAAAAATAATCTAAGTAGCCAAACATTTGTCTTAGGACCAGCAATGGCCAATATTTTTAGAATAAATAACATCTATAAACAACAGTGTATTATCAAATACAAACAAGATCCTAAACTAAAAGAAATCCTTCTAAAACTAGATAATCACTATAAACAAAATAGTAAAGTTAATGTTGAAATAGATATAAATCCTAATCATTTATAAATAATTCTATATTTAAAAAAATCTAATATAATTTATTAGGTGGTTATATGAATTTATCAGAACTACAAGATAAAGAAATCATAGATATAGCAACAGGTAGAAGAATAGGCAACATCATAGATGTTATAATAGATAGAAAAGGCATGGTTGCAAAATTACTTCTAGAAGATAGAAAACCAAATAGAAGATTATTTAATAGTAATAAAGAAAGCGTAAATTTGCTATGGAACCAAATAATAAAAATAGGTGATGACATAATATTAGTTGATTGTAAAAATAATCTAGAATAATAAGCATGTAGAATTATTTTATTTTTAAATTATTTCTACATGTTTTTATTATTATTTTTTTATAATATTTTGTCCATACTATTAGTGTAAATCTAAGTATAATTAACTTGCTAAAACAAAAAAATATGATAAAATAATATGTATGGGTAGTGATAAAATATGAACAGGAAATACAAACTGAAAAACAAACATAAAAAAATAATAATAATTGCCATTATAGTTTTAGGAATAATAGCTCTAACAACATTCATAGCTTGCATAGTATTAACACCTAAACTATATTTAACAAGTAATAAAGATATGACAATTGAAATAAATAAAGGCTATACTGAACCAGGATATAAATCCTATGTTTTAAATAAAGATATAACTAATAATGTAGAAGTATCAAATAATATTAATCCTAAAAAAATTGGTTCTTATCAAGTAAATTATAAAATAAAATATTTAATTTTTGATGTAAAAAAAACAAGAACCGTAAAAGTAATTGATAGTAAACCTCCAACATTAAAATTAATTGGTAGTAAGGAAGTAAGGTTATGTCCAAATGATTCATACAAAGAAGAAGGCTATGAAGCGTTTGATAATTATGACGGCAACTTAACTAAAAAAGTAATAACTAACCTTGAAAAAGATAAAATTAATTATATTGTTGAAGATACTTTTGGTAATAGAACAGTTAAAACAAGAGAGTTAATAAGAGAAGATAAAGAAGCTCCAATTATTAAATTAAATGGTTATAATTATATGAATCTTTATCTAAATTCTACTTTTAGAGATCCTGGCTACGAAGCTCTAGATAACTGTGATGGTAATTTAACTAGTAAAGTAGAAGTAAGTGGCTCTGTTGATACTTCTAAAATTGGTATATATAAAATAACTTATAAAGTAAGTGATAGTAGTGGTAATGTAACTGCTGTTGAGAGAACAATAAACGTAATGGTCAACAATACAACAACCAATAGTGTCATCTATCTAACCTTTGATGATGGACCAAGTAAAACCGTAACTAGTCAAATTTTAGATATTTTAAAGTCTGAAGACATCAAAGCTACATTCTTTGTAATAAATCATGATGATAGTTTAAATTACTTAATAAAAAGAGAATATGATGAGGGACATACTGTAGGCCTTCATAGTTACACTCATAACTATCAAACAATATATTCAAGTAATAATGCTTACATAGATGATCTTGAAAAAATGTCTAATAAAGTAAAAAATATTATTGGTATTAATAGTAAAATTATAAGATTTCCTGGAGGAAGTTCTAATACTATAAGTAAAAGATATACAAGTGGCGTTATGAGTTATTTAGCTAGTGAAGTAGGAAAAAAAGGCTATAAATATTACGATTGGAACATTTCATCAGAAGATGCTGGTGGTGTTCACTCGAGTAATGAGGTATATAACAATGTTATAAATAATTTAAAACATAATAGAGTAAATATGGTTTTAATGCACGATTTTGAAAATAACTATTATACCCTAAATGCTCTAAGAGCAATCATTAAATATGGAAAATCTAACGGTTATCAATTTTCTAATATAACCCTAGATACTCCTCAAATTGTCCATCGCATTAATAATTAAAAACATTTAATTAATTTAAGTGTTTTTTCTTTTTTTCTAAAAATTTAGGTTCTTCGAAATTGAGGGGACCTAAAGAAAAGTTTAGTTCAAATTAACGGACT
>ERZ827512.1475-NODE-1475-length-23056-cov-9.323334_pt1 | contig 23056 bp, 17 predicted proteins | sample MGYA00519916_ERZ827512 | MGnify/ENA primary metagenome ERZ827512 (study PRJEB31778, sample SAMEA3449335) | human gut metagenome | biome: human gut; feature: human-associated habitat; material: faeces | place: United Kingdom | collected 2010/2012 ... | reverse complement strand
CACCTATGAATGTCTGCGCCTGTTCATGCTGGGAGCAATCCGCAGAGTGTTCAAGCCGGGCTGCAAGTTTGAGGTGATGCTCTGTCTGGTGGGCGGTCAAGGTGCAGGAAAGTCCACCTTCTTTCGGCTGCTGGCGGTCAGGGACGAATGGTTTTCCGACGACCTGAAAAGGATTGACGATGACAATGTTTACCGCAAGATGCAGGGGCATTGGATTATCGAAATGTCCGAGATGATCGCCACCGCCAACGCCAAGAGCATTGAGGATATTAAGTCCTTTATCAGCAGGGCAAAGGAAACCTACAAAGTGCCGTATGAAACCCATCCGGCAGACAGGCTGCGGCAATGCGTGTTCGGCGGCAGCTCCAATACGATGGACTTCCTTCCCCTTGACCGAAGCGGCAACCGAAGGTTCTTGCCCATCATGGTACACGCAGAGAACGCCAAGGTTCACATTCTGGAAGATGAAGCCGCATCGAGGGCGTATATCGACCTGATGTGGGCGGAAGCCATGTTCTTCTATCACAACTTCCCTGTAAGGCTGACCTTATCCAAGGAAATGAACAAGGAGCTGAAGGTGCTGCAAAAGCAGTTCATGCCGGAGGACACCAAGGCGGGGCTGATACAGTCCTTCCTTGACAATTACAGCGGCGCACAGGTCTGCTCCAAGCTGATCTATGCGGAAGCTCTGAACCACCCCTTTGACGAGCCGAAGCAATGGGAAATCCGGGAAATCAACGAGATTATGAACAACAGCATCGAGGGCTGGACGGCTTTTTCCAATCCCCGAATCTTTACCAAGTACGGCAGACAGCGAGGTTGGGAGCGAGCCGTTTCCGGCAACGAGCCAGCGACAACAGGCTCAATTTAGCCGGACGGCTTTCGTGAGCTGACCGAGGAAGAAGCCCGCCAGATGGAGCTTCCGTTCTGAAAGGCAGACCGCGTTGCCGACCCGGTTGCTGTCCCGTTGCCGACCCCGTTGCCGGGCTAACCCCTTGAAAACCCTTTATCTATAAGGCTTTTTTCTTCTCTGACAACGAAAGCAACAGAGAAATCAAAGAAAAGAATAAAAATAGTATAAGAGCAGGACAGGACGATGTTGCAGGTTTTTTGAAGCCCGTTGCCGGACTTCGTTGCCGACACACACCCTGTCCGGCTTTTTGCGCACACAGGGCAACGCCGGAAATCAGTGGGTCAAAACGAGCCACCCCACTTTGCAGGGCAAATTCCGTAAAATGAGCTGTTGGTCACGCCGTGCAGCAGTTGCCATACACACAAAATCAAGTGGTCAAAATGACCTCTTGATTTTCAGAACCTAATTTGGGAGGTATTGAATGAAAGAAACGCCAAACACAGTAAAGGAGCACAAAGAAATTCCGGCAGGAACGTTCAACATGAGGATAGGCGGCACCACCTATGTTGTCTGCGTTCATTTCAGCAAGGAGAGCAAGGACACATTGGAGGACAAGGTGAAACGGCTGATGTGTGACGATGTAAGAGCCGCCAATTTCTAAAGTGAAAATTATCTGTAATATCTCCGTTTTCTATCTTGACAAAACTGTTCCGAAGGGCAGCATCGCCGTGGAGTGCGGAAAGCTCATGCTCCGTAATGGCTACAAGGTGAAGATATTCAATTCCATCAACTTCAAGAAGTCCCACCACTACAACCCCTTTGCGTATATCCACAGTGAGAAGGATATTCTGAAGCTGGTTACGACCCTCATCGCCAACACCAAGGGGGACGGTAAATCCGGAGACGACTTCTGGCAGAAGGCCGAGACGCTGCTCTACACGGCGCTCATCGGCTATATCCACTACGAAGCCCCCGAGGAGGAACAGAACTTTGCCACGCTCATCGAGTTCATCAACGCCATGGAGGTGCGCGAGGACGATGAGACCTTTGAGAACAACGTGGATCTGGCCTTCAAGGAGCTGGCAAGCCGTGAGCCGAATCACTTTGCCGTGCGGCAATATAAAAAATACAAATTAGCGGCGGGCAAAACAGCTAAGTCGATCAATATTTCCTGCGGCGCGCGCCTTGCGCCCTTCGATATCCAGGAGCTGCGGGAGATCACCATGTACGACGAGCTGGAGCTGGACACCCTGGGCGACCGGAAAACGGCGCTGTTTCTCATCATGAGCGACACCGACAGCACCTTCAACTTCCTCATTTCCATGATTTACAGCCAGTTGTTCAACCTGCTGTGCGAAAAGGCCGACGACGTGTACGGCGGCAGGCTCCCCGTCCATGTGCGCTGCCTCATCGACGAGTGCGCCAACATCGGGCAGATACCGAATCTGGAAAAGCTCATGGCTACCATCCGCAGTCGCGAGATCTCCGCCTGTCTGGTGCTGCAAGCCCAAAGCCAGCTAAAGGCTTTGTACAAGGACAACGCCGACACCATCATCGGCAACTGCGACAGCTCGATTTTTCTGGGCGGCAAGGAGCCCGGCACGCTGAAGGAGCTGAATCAGGCGCTGGGGAAAGAGACCATCGACACCTTCAACACCGGTGAGAGCCGTGGACGGGAGGTGTCCCACAGTCTGAACTATCAGAAGCTGGGCAAAGACCTTGCCACGATAGATGAGCTGGCGGTGCTGGACGGCGGCAAGTGCATCTTGCAGCTTCGGGGCGTGCGCCCCTTCCTCTCGGATAAGTACGACATCACCCGTCACCCCAATTATAAGTATCTGTCGGACGCGAACCCAAGGAACGCCTTTGATATCGAAAAGTATCTCTCCACAAGGCTGGTGCCGAAAGCGGATGAGGTCTACGAGGTGTTCGACGCGGGCCGCGTCTGAGCGCACAAGCCCGCCGCCCTCATGCGGCGGCTTTTCATATAGATACGGATGAGAAAAGACGCTTCCTCGCTTGCAGGGTCGGAACGAATCCATGAACTAAAATTTGAAAGGAGAAGCCGGAATCGGGGCTGCATCGCAGCTTTCGCTCCGGCTCCTGCTGTATCCGCGAGATTTCAACACAACCAACACCCAATGATTCCGGCAACACAAATATGGAATTTTTCAACTCTGCTGTCGGCGTTCTTCAAACTTTGGTAATTGCCCTTGGCGCAGGTCTCGGCATCTGGGGAGCCATCAACCTGCTGGAAGGCTACGGAAACGACAACCCCGGCGCTAAATCCCAGGGCATGAAACAGCTCATGGCCGGTGGCGGCGTGGCGCTCATCGGCGTCATCCTCGTTCCCCTGCTCTCCGGCCTGTTCGGTTAATCGCCCGCACGAATCCTTCGCGGCGTCCGCCCCTCGGGGCGGGCGCTGCGGGAAAGGAGGGTAAAGCCCATTGGATTTGATATGGCAGAAATTCACCGAATGGCTGAAGGAGCTGCTGGTCAGCGGCATCATGGACAACGTGAACGGACTGTTTGACAACGTGAACAGCCGCGTGGCGGGCATCGCCGGACAGGTGGGCGCTACGCCCCAGGGCTGGAACAGCGGCGTCTACGGCATGATCCGAACGCTGTCGGACAATGTGATTTTGCCCATCGCGGGCGTTGTCCTGGCCTTTGTCATGACGCTGGAGCTGATTCAGCTCATTACGGAAAAGAACAACATGCACGACGTGGACACCTGGATGTTCTTCAAGTGGATATTCAAGACCGCCTGCGCCGTGCTCATCGTCACCAACACATGGAACATCGTCATGGGCGTGTTCGAAGCTACTCAGAGCGTTGTCAACAGCGCGTCGGGCATCATCATATCGGACACGTCTCTGACGTTCAACGAGCATATCGCGGGATTTGAAGCTGCGCTTGCGGAAATGGAGGTCTGGTCGCTGCTGGGACTGTGGCTGGAGTCCGTGGTCGTGCATCTTTCCATGTGGGCACTGACCATCTGCATTTTCATCATCTGCTACGGCAGGATGATCGAGATCTACTGCGTGACCTCCATCGCGCCCATCCCCATGGCGACCATGGCCAACCGGGAATGGGGGCAGATGGGCCAGAATTACCTCAGAAGCCTGCTGGCGCTGGGCTTTCAGGGCTTCCTCATCATCGTCTGCGTGGCGATCTACGCGGTGCTGATCCAGAACATCGTGGTGGAGAGCAGCGTCTCGGCGGCCATATGGACGTGCATGGGGTATACGGTGCTGCTGTGCTTCACGCTGTTTAAGACGAGCTCCCTTGCCAGGAGCCTGTTCCACGCCCACTGACGGAGGTGATGAAAATTGGCATACGTTCCCGTACCCAAGGACTTGAACGCGGTGAAAACCAAGGTCATGTTCAATTTAACAAAACGGCAGATTCTGTGCTTCGGCGGCGGCGCGCTCATCGGCGTACCGCTTTTCTTTCTGCTCAAGGGCCATATCGGCAGCAGCGCGGCGGCTCTTTGCATGATGCTGGTCATGCTGCCCTTCTTCCTGCTGGCCATGTACGAAAAGAACGGTCAGCCGCCGGAGAAGCTCATCCGCAACATCGTGCAGGTGTGCTTCCTGCGTCCCAAACAGCGCCCGTACAGGACGAACAATTTCTACGACCTGCTGAACCGGCAGGATATTTTGGATAAGGAGGTCTACGCGATTGTCCACAAACAAAAACCCCGCAAGAAAGCTCACACGAGCCGAGCGAAAGCAGATCGACGCGGCGATTGCAAGAGCCAAGCGTCAGGATAAGCGAAAGAAGTCCGCCCAGGACAGCATCCCCTTTCAGCGGATGTACCCCGACGGCGTGTGCCGCGTGACGGACAATTACTACACGAAAACCGTGCAGTTTCAGGATATCAACTACCAGCTCAACCAGAACGAGGACAAGACCGCCATTTTCGACGGCTGGTGCGACTTCCTCAACTATTTTGATTCCTCCATCCGCTTCCAGCTCTCCTTCATCAACCTCTCCGCCACGCGGGATACCTACGCCCGGCGCATCGCCATCCCATTGCAGGGCGACTGCTTCGACAAGCTCCGTACCGAGTACACCGGGATGCTGCAAAGCCAGCTTGCCCGCGGCAACAACGGGCTTATTAAGACCAAGTACCTGACCTTCGGCGTGGAGTCGGACAGCCTGAAAGCCGCAAAGCCCCGATTGGAGCGCATCGAGACGGATATCCTCAACAACTTCCGCCGTCTGGGCGTGACGGCGGAGAGCCTGAACGGAATGGAGCGCCTGCGCCTGCTGCACGGGATGCTCCACATGGACGAGCCGCAGCCCTTCCGCTTTTCGTGGGACTGGCTGGCTCCCTCCGGGCTGTCGGTGAAGGACTTCATCGCCCCAAGCGCCTTCGAGTTCAAGACCGGCAGCAGCTTCGGCGTGGGCAGCAAAACCGGCTGCGTATCCTTCTTGCAGATTCTCGCACCGGAGCTGAACGACCGTATGCTGGCGGATTTTCTCGATATGGAAAGCTCCCTTATCGTCAGTATGCACGTCCGGTCCGTGGATCAGGTGAAGGCCATCAAGACCATCAAGCGCAAGATCACCGATTTGCAGAAAATGACCATTGAGGAGCAGAAAAAGGCGGTGCGCTCCGGCTACGATATGGATATTATTCCCTCCGACCTTGCCACCTACGGCACGGAGGCGAAAAAGCTCTTGCAGGAGCTGCAAAGCCGCAACGAGCGTATGTTCCTTTTGACCTTCCTTGTGGTGAACGTGGCGGACAACAGGCAGCGCCTCGGCAACAACGTCTTTCAGGCGGGCTCCATCGCCCAGAAGTACAACTGCCAGCTCACGCGGCTGGACTTTCAGCAGGAGGAGGGCTTCATGTCCGCGCTGCCGCTGGGGTATAACCAGATCGAAATCCAGCGGGGGCTGACCACCTCCAGCGTGGCGATCTTCGTGCCGTTTACCACCCAGGAGCTGTTTCAGGACGGGAAGGAAGCCCTGTACTGCGGGCTGAACGCCCTTTCCAACAACCTCATCATGGTAGACAGAAAGCTGCTGAAAAACCCCAACGGGCTGATCTTAGGCACGCCCGGAAGCGGCAAGTCCTTCTCCGCCAAGCGGGAGATCGCCAACGTGTTCCTCGTCACGAATGACGATATCATCATCTGCGACCCGGAGGCGGAGTACGGGCCGCTGGTGGAGCACCTGCACGGGCAGGTGGTGAAGATCTCGCCCACCTCCACCGACTACCTGAACCCCATGGATTTGAACCTGAATTACAGCGACGATGAAAACCCGCTGAGCCTGAAATCCGACTTCATCCTCTCCCTGTGCGAGCTGATCGTGGGCGGTAAGGACGGCCTCATGCCGGTGGAAAAGACCATCATCGACCGCTGTGTGCGCTCTGTTTACCGGGAGTACCTGAGCGACCCCCGCCCGGAGAAGATGCCTATTTTAGAGGACTTGTACAACGAGCTTCGCAGGCAGGATGAGAAGGAAGCGCAATATATCGCCACGGCGCTGGAAATCTACGTCACCGGCTCCCTCAACGTGTTCAACCACCGCAGCAACGTGAATATCGAAAACCGCGTGGTCAGCTTCGATATCAAGGAGCTGGGCAAGCAGCTCAAAAAGATCGGTATGCTGGTGGTGCAGGACGCGGTGTGGAACCGCGTCACAATTAACCGGGAACAGCGCAAGTCCACCCGCTACTATATCGACGAAATGCACCTTCTTTTGAAGGAGGAGCAGACCGCCGCGTATACGGTAGAGATATGGAAGCGCTTCCGCAAGTGGGGCGGCGTTCCCACGGGCATCACCCAGAACGTCAAAGACCTGCTCTCCTCCCGCGAGGTGGAGAACATCTTTGAAAACTCCGACTATGTGTATATGCTCAACCAGGCTTCCGGCGACCGGCAGATTCTTGCAAAGCAGCTCAACATCTCGCCCCATCAGCTCTCGTATGTGACCCAATCCGCCGAGGGCGAGGGGCTTTTGTTCTACGGCAGCGTGATCCTGCCCTTCGTAGACCGCTTTCCCAAGGATACGGAGCTGTACAAAATCATCACGACAAAATTGTCCGACCTCTCCGAACAAACCGGGGAGGAAGCGAAGGACGCCATTACAGAGTAAGGAAGTAGAAAAGAATATGGATAACCACCTTATGATTTTTGAAAGCGCAGATTTTGGTCGGGTACGTTCCGTGCTGAAAGACGGTGCTCCTTGGTTTGTTGCGGTTGATGTGTGCAAAGCTCTCGGATTGAACCAGGTTACGCGCGCAATGTCCAGATTGGACTCGGATGAAGGTGGGTTACTTGAAGTACCCCACCCCCAGAACGCCGATAAGACGATTGAAATAAATGCTGTAAGTGAAGCCGGACTCTATCATTTGATCCTTTGTTCCAAAAAGCCGGAAGCGAGAGCCTTCAAGCGCTGGATCACCCATGAGGTCATTCCCTCCATCCGCAAGCACGGCGCGTATATGACGGACAGCCTGTTGGATGCGCTGGAGGCGCACCCCGAGGCCGTGCCGGAGTACCTGAACCGCCTGCGCAGCGAAAACGCCCGAAACCGGGAGCTGACCCGCTGTCTCCGGCTTGCCCTCCCCAAAGCGGAGTATTACGACGCCTTTGTTGACCCTGCGGACTGCACCAACATCCGCACCACCGCCAAGGAGCTGGGCGTTCCCGAAAAGCAGTTTACCCGGTATCTGGAGGAAAAGAAGTATCTGTTCCGGGACAAGAACCGCAAGCTCTTTCCCCGTGCGGTCAAAAAGAGCGCCGGTCTGTTTCTGGTGAGGGACTTCTACACCGAGCGTGGCAAGCTGGGACACTATACCCTAATCACCCCAGCGGGCAAGCGGCATTTTCTGGAGAGAACGGATGAAATTCTGTTTGAATAACGCTTTTAACCCATTAGCAGTCCCATCAGGAGGTGATGAATATGGCAAAACGCTCGCCAAGGCTGATTTTCACCGAGGAAGAACGCGCCCTGCCGGAGCTGGAGCGAGCTGTCCGCAAGGCGGACAGGGCGGCGGTTAAGCTGGAAAAGGCCGAAGCGAAAATCCCCAGGAAAACCGTTAAGGTCAAAAAGCGCGTTGTGGACAGTGAGAGCGGCAAGGTCATAACCCGCCTTTTCTTTGAGGAGGCGGACAAAAAGCGTCCGCCCTCCAAGCTGGCGCACGCCGCAAGGAAAGCGCCGCTGGATACCGTCCGCAGCGCAGTCCACCGCAAGCTCCGGGAGGAGGGCGACGACAACCCCGGCACGGAGGCGGCGAACACCCTGACCGAGACGGCGGAGCGCACCTGGCGCATTGCGGAATCGGCGCACCGCTCCCATGCGGAAAAGCCCTACCGCAAAGCGGACAAGGCGGAAGCCGCCGCAGACAAAGCCAATCTCAAGGCGCTGAACAAACAGTACGAGCAGGAATACGGCAGGGCTTCCAATCCCTATTCCCGCTGGCAGCAGAAGCAGGCCATTAAAAAGGAATACGCCGCCGCAAAAGCGGGGAACGGCGCAAGGAATACCGTCAAAGCGTCCGAGACCACCGCAAAGGCGGCAAAGCGCGCCGCCGAGGGGAGCAAAAAGGCCGGCAGCTTTTTTGTCCGGCACAAGAAAGGCTTCCTCATCGCGGGCGGCGTCGCCGCCGCGATACTGCTGCTCATGACCTGCATTTCCTCCTGCTCCACGCTGTTTCAGGGCGGGGCGTCCGGCATTGCGGCCTCCACCTATCCGCTGGAGGATGCGGATATGCTGGCGGCGGAAGCCGCCTACTGCGCCATGGAGGACGAGCTGCGGGAATACCTGAACAGCTACGAAAGCACCCACGATTACGACGAGTACCACTTCGACCTGGACGAGATTGAGCACGACCCCTATGTGCTCATTTCCATGATTACCGCCCTCAAGGGCGGAGAATGGACGATTGACGAAATAGGCGGGATTCTGGAGACGCTGTTTGAAAAGCAGTATATCTTAACGGAAACCGTCACCACGGAAACCAGATACCGCACCGAAACGCATATCGGCTATTACACCGACGAAAACGGCAACCTGCAAAGCTACGAGTACGAGGCGGAGGTTCCCTACACCTGGTATATCTGCCATGTGGAGCTGGAAAACTTCAACCTCTCCCATGTGCCGGTGCATATCATGTCCCACGATCAGCTCTCCATGTACGCCGTGTATATGAGCGTGCTGGGCAACCGCCCCGACCTGTTCCCCGGCTCCCCGTATGTGAACCGATACTACCACACCCAGTATGAGAAGTACGAGATACCCCCGGAAGCGCTGGCGGACGAGCAGTTCGCCGCCATTATCAAGGAAGCGGAGAAGTATCTGGGCTACCCCTATATCTGGGGCGGCAGCTCGCCGGACACCTCATTCGACTGCTCCGGCTTCGTTTCGTATGTCTACAACAACTGCGGCCTGCACTGGAGCTTCGGCAGGCTGGGCGCGGAGGGGCTGCGGGGCATATGCGCCTATGTTTCCCCGGAGAGCGCCCGTCCCGGCGACCTGATCTTTTTTGAAAAGACCTACGACACCGCAGGCGCGTCCCATGTGGGCATCTATGTGGGCAATAACAGGATGCTCCACTGCGGCGACCCCATTCACTACGCTTCCATCGACACAAGCTACTGGCGAAGCCATTTTCTCCAGTTCGGCAGATTGCCTTAGCAACAACCATATCAACGCTAAAAAGGAGGATGTTATGAACCCGCGACTTGAAAAGCTGCGTCAGGAGCGCGAGAAGCTGGCGGAAAAGCTCACATCGCTGACCGCACGGCTCAAAGCCCTGGACGAGCAGATTCTGAAGCTGGAAAACACGGATATTGTGGGCATCGTCCGCGAGAACGGGCTGACCATTGAGCAGCTCGCGGCGCTGATGGAGATGCTGGAAAAGCGTCCCACGGCGGCGCTGCCCGACGAATACAGAAAAACGAAGGAATTTATGGATGAAGAATAAATGGAGATTTTTTGCCGTGATATTGGCCGTCGTGCTCTGCATGACGGTCTTTTCCGTTACCGCTTATGCAGGCGGCGATATTGTCGATTCGACAATGGGCGACCCGACCATGGAAACCCCAACTGCAACTACACAGCCGGAGAATACGAATACCGGTGAGCAGACCCCAAACGGACAGACCCTGACCGTGCTTGTGACCGAAAATGCGGACGGAAGCCATACCGTGACCATCGGGGATCGGAGCTGGACGCTTCCCGCCAAACGGGAACAGGCCGGAAAGGTGGTCAACGTCCGCACCTATTTGAACCTGCGCACCGGCCCCGGCACGGATTACACCGTGATCGGGCGTCTGCTCAACGGCGCGGAGGTGAAGGTGCTGGAGGAAAGCAACGGCTGGTACAAGGTGGTCGTGCCGGAGCAGACAGGCTATGTATACGGCAAATACCTTGAGGTTCTCAACACCTCTGCGGGAGGCGGTGAGAACGACACGGATACTGCGGGACTGCTGGAGATACTGCTGCAATATTACGCCGCTGCCGGAGGCTCCGCGCCCCTGACCCCGGACGGCAACCTGACGCTCATGGACGACATCGGCTCCGCTTTCGGCGCAGGCAAGCAGTTCATCACCGTGACGACCAAGGGCGGCAACACCTTTTATCTCATCATCGACCGGGACGATAAGGGTAATGAGAACGTCCATTTCCTGAATCTTGTGGACGAGGCCGACCTGCTGGCTCTGACCAAGGACGGCGAGAGCATCGTCCCCGCCTGCTCCTGCACGGACAAATGCGCCGTGGGCAAAATCAACACGGGCTGCAAGGTGTGCAGAACCAATATGAGCGAGTGCGCGGGCAAGGAGCAAGCCGCAGAAATTACGCCACAGCCCGCCGAGCCTGCGGAGACCGCGCCCGAAAAGAAGTCCGGCGGCGCGGGGCTTGTTGTGGTCGTCCTCCTGCTCCTGCTGGGCGGCGGCGGTGCGCTGTACTGGTTCAAGCTCCGCAAGCCCAAGGCCGACACCCGTGGGGCGGACGACCTGGACGATTACGACTACGGCGAGGACGAGGAAGAAGAGGATTACGAGTTTGAAGATGAAAACACTGCTGACAGTGAGGAGGACAAAAACCAATGATGAATACGACCTTTTACCGGCTTGTTGTGTGTGAAAAGCCCTCCGTGGCAAGGAGCATTGCCGCCGTTCTTGGCGCAGGCAAACGCGGGGACGGCTTTCTTTCGGGCGGCGGCTACCTCGTCTCCTGGTGCTTCGGACACCTTGCGGAGCTTTCGGATGCGGACGCCTACGGTGAAAAGTACGGCAAATGGCGAAGGGAGGACTTGCCCATCCTGCCGGATAGCTGGCAGTACACCGTGGCGAGGGACAAGCAGAAGCAAATGAACACCCTCCGCGCCCTCATGCACAGAGAGGATGTTTGCGAGGTCGTCAACGCCTGCGACGCCGGGCGCGAGGGCGAGCTGATCTTCCGCACGGCGTATAATCTCAACAACTGCCGCAAGCGCGTGAAGCGGCTCTGGATCTCCTCCATGGAGGATACGGCGATCCTTGATGGCTTTGACAATCTCCGCGACGGCGCGGAGTACGACAACCTCTACGCCTCCGCCCTCTGCCGCAGCAAGGCGGACTGGCTGGTGGGTATCAATGCCACCCGCCTGTTTTCCGTGATGTACCACCGCACCCTGAACGTGGGGCGCGTGGTATCGCCCACGCTTGCGCTGCTGGTGCAGCGGGAAGCGGAGATCAACGCCTTTCAGCCGGAGACCTTCTACACCGTCCATCTGGACTTTGACGGCTTCTCCGCCGCAGGCGGGCGCATGAAGGAGCAGGCAGAGGCGGAGCGGCTTGCCGGGGACTGCAACTGCAAAACCGCCGCTGTTACCTCCGTCGTGCAGACGGAAAAGACGGAGAAAGCCCCGGGGCTCTACGACCTGACCACCCTCCAGCGGGATGCGAACCGCTTGCTTGGGTACACGGCGCAGCAGACGCTGGATTATCTGCAAAGTCTCTACGAAAAGAAGCTCTGCACCTACCCCCGCACCGACAGCCGCTATCTCACCGACGATATGGAGGGCGGCGTAAACGCGCTGGCGCTGTGCTGTGCCGGTATCTGCGGCACGGAGCCGCCCGCAGCCGTCTGTTCGGGGCAGGTGTGCAGCAGCAAAAAGGTCAGCGACCACCATGCCGTCGTTCCCACGATGGCAGCGGGCGAAACGGACTTGTAAACCTTGCCCGCAGGCGAACGGGAGCTGCTGCGCCTTGTTTCCCGTCAGGTGCTTATGGCGGTCAGCGCACCCTTCGTCTATCTGGAGACCGAGGCAAGGCTGGACTGCGGCGGAAATGTCTTTGCCGCCAAAGGGAAAACAATCCTTCATATGGGTTGGAGGGCATACACGGAAAAGGGCAAACAGGACAGCACCCTCCCGGAGCTTTCCGAGGGACAGTCGCTTCCCGTTTCCTCCTGCGCGGTCAAAGAGGGCAGAACGACCCCGCCAAAGCACTTCACTGAGGATACGCTGCTGTCGGCCATGGAGACGGCGGGCAAAGAGGATATGCCGGAAGATGCCGAGAGAAAGGGATTGGGAACTCCCGCGACAAGGGCGGCGGTCATTGAAAAGCTGGTGGCCACGGGCTTTGCGGAGCGCGGAAAGGCGAAGAAATCTGTACGTCTCGTTCCAACCGAAGCGGGCGTGTCCCTCATTACCGTGCTGCCCGAACAGCTCCAGTCCCCGCTGTTGACCGCCGAATGGGAGCACCGCCTCAAGGAGATCGAGTGCGGCGAGCTGGGCGCGGACGAGTTCCTCGCAGGCATCTGCGATATGGTCGCAGCGCTGGTTCGGGACGCTGCGCCTGTGGACGGTGCGGAGGTGCTGTTCCCCTCCGGCAGACCCGTTGTGGGCAAATGCCCCCGCTGCGGCGCAGAGGTCACGGAGAGCAAAAACGGCTATTTCTGCGAGAGACGGAGCTGCAAGTTCGGGCTGTGGCGGGACAACCGCTTCCTCGCCGCAAAAAAGATCAGCCTGACAAAGAAGATGGCTTCCTCTCTCCTTGCGCAGGGACGCGCCTATGCCAGCGGTATCTATTCCGAGAAAACCGGCAAGACCTATGACGCATTCATTGTGCTGGAGGACGACGGCGCGCGTTCCTCCTATAAGCTGGACTTCACCAAATGACCCTCGCAGGCTCCCGCACGGGCGTTTCGTTCCCCTGCGGGAGCCGCTGTTTTTACCATGACTCAAAGGAGGTATGCACGAAATGGCTGAAAAACAGACCAACAAGGAACGGCTCAAGGACATCACCGACAGCATCGAGACGGGCATAAAGGAGCTGTTTGAGAGCGACAAATACAGGCAGTACCTTGCCACCATGAGCCGCTTTCACCGCTACAGCGTCAACAACACCATGCTCATCTATATGCAGCGCCCCGACGCCACCCATGTGGCCGGCTTCAACAAATGGCGCGACCAGTTTGGAAGAAGCGTCAAAAAGGGCGAAAAGGGCATTAAGATCATCGCCCCCACGCCCTTCAAGAAGAAAATCGAGCAGCAGAAATTAGACCCCGACACCAAGCTCCCCCTGCGGGACGAGAACGGCGATATTATCACGGAGGAAAAAACGGTGCAGATCCCCATGTACAAGCCCGTGGTGGTGTTCGACGTGCAGCAGACCGCAGGCAAGCCCCTGCCGGAGCTGGCGGCGAACCTTACGGGGGACGTGCAGAATTACGGGGTGTTCATGGAAGCTCTGCGCCGCAGCGCACCCGTCCCCATCTGCTTTGAGAAGCTGGCGGAGAATATGGACGGATACTTCTCCGTGGACAAACAGCGCATTGTCCTCAGAGAAGGCATGAGCGAGGTACAGACGGTCTGCGCCGCCGTCCATGAGATCGCCCACTCCAGGCTCCACAATAAGGACGAAATCGGAGAAAAATATCAGGCGGTCGAGCTGTTCGGCAAGCCCGCGCTGTTTTCCAACGTGCGCATCGACCGGGATAAGCTGCCGGAGGGCTTGTATGCGTATGACCTGCGCGGCTCGGATTACGATCCGGGTATGCCGGTAACGCTTGAAAGCCATGTCACCGTCAATCACGCCGCCTCTGTCATCACAGCAGCGCCCATTGAGCTGCCGGAGCAGGGCTTTCTTTATTTAGGCGAGGACGGGCTGAACTTCACGGGCGGCGAGCAGACCGTGAAGGAGTTTTGGCACGCACAGTACCCGGAAAAGGCAAAGCTCTCCCGCGCCGCCGAGGAGATTCAGGCGGAGAGCATCTCCTTCGCCGTCTGCGCCTATTACGGCATTGAGACAGGCGAAAACAGCTTCGGGTATCTGGCGACCTGGGCAAAGGACAGAGAGCTGACCGAGCTTCGCGCATCGCTGGAGACCATCAACAGAACATCTTCTTCCCTGATTACGGATATCGACCGGCATTATGCGGAAATCTGCAAGGAGCGCGGGCTGGACAAGGAGACGGAGAGCCTTGCCGCCCAGCCTGTGCAGGAGATCGCCGTGCAGGAGCCGGAGCCGGTCGCAGCGCCGGACAACGGCTGCGTCCCCGACCCTGCGATTTCTGTTGAGAGCATGAACGCCTACGGCTACACCGATTCCAATATGCTGCCGCTGACAAAGGAGCGTGCGCTGGAGCTCATGGAACGGGATGTAAGCGTGTATATGCTTCACACCGATAACACCGAGGCCATGGCGTTCGATGCAGAGGATATCCGCAGCTTTGACGGCATCTTCGGCGTGGAAGCCTCCGAATGGGAGACGGTCAAAGACCGCTTCGCACCGCCGGACTATGAAAAGGCGTTCCTCGACAACACCGCCGACAGCTTTATAATCTATCAGCTTCGGGATAATGATAATACGGCGCAGCTCCGCTTTATGAACGCCGAGTATCTGGAGAAGAAGGGGCTTTCCATTGAAAAGGAGAATTACGCCGCCGTCTATGCGGGAAACCTTGACCACAGGGGCGATACGCAGGACAGGTTGGACGAGCTGTATGAAACCTTCAACATCCGCCGCCCGGAGGATTTTCGCGGCCACAGCCTGTCTGTCAGCGACATCGTGGCGCTGAAGCAGAACGGCGTGGTATCCTGTCATTACGTTGATTCATGGGGTTTCAAGGCGCTGCCCGACTTCCTCAAGCCGGAAAACTATCTCAAAAACGCGGAGATGGCCATGGAGGACGATTACGGCATGATCGACGGCGTTATCAACAACGGGCCGAAGCAGACCGTGGCGGAGCTGGAGGAACAGGCGAAGTCCGGCAAGCCCATCTCCCTCATGGAGCTGGCGCAGGCGGCGCGCCGGGAACAGGCGCAGGCGGCACGGCAGGAGAAGAAGCCCTCCGTGCTGGCAAAGCTCTGTCCTCCCGTCAACGAGCCGAAAAAGACAGCGCGTTCAAAGCGCGCGGAAAGAGAGCTGCTATGATGAATTTTACCAACGATGAAATGAACCTCATGTGCATCTACCAGAGCGACAGCCGCAGCGGGCTGATTGCCGCCCTCACCGAAATGCGCGGATACCTTGATGAGGACGAAGCCGAGCTGCGGGATCTGACCGACAGCGCCCTGCAAAAGCTCGGCGAAATCACCGATGAGCAGTTCGCAGCGCTGGAGCTGGTGCCTGACTTCGACACGGACGAATAAGGCGGATGCGGCGGGAGCGGCCTTCGGGTCGCTCCCGTTTTGCTTTCACGATCCTATTTCCCAAAATCGAAAAAATATTGATTTTGGGAAATAGATGGTGATGCTTCGCTTGTCTGCACTGCCGCATTATTGTTGGACAAAATGCGTGTATCCGCAAAAATGTTCAATAGATGCGGTTTGCCCTTCTTTTTACAAAAATGTCCGTTCGAGTGCGTAACATCCACGGAAAACGCACAGAATGAGCAGGGAGTTTTCGCACTATTTTTCTGAAAACGATTGATTTTCACCGGATAGTTGCGTATAATAAGACTGCGAGGTGAAAATATGATAAAGACAACAGCGATGCTACTGGAAGAATTGAAGGGATACGGTTCTCCGAAGTCAAAGTTGGCGCGTATGGCGGAGCGGGGCGAATGCTTTCCCATTACAAGGGGGCTATATGAAACTGACCGGAACGCTCCTGCGTACCTGCTTGCGGGCAGTATTTACGGGCCTTCATACATTTCCTTTGAATATGCCCTCAGCCGCTACGGGCTGATTCCCGAGGCGGTATATGCCGTTACCTGCGCCACCTTTGAAAAGAAAAAGAAAAAGAAGTATGAAACGCCCTTCGGAACCTTCACCTATCGGGATGTGCCGTCCGAGGCGTTCCCGCTGGGGATTCGGCTCGTGCAGGAGGGCGATTATTTCTACCGGATCGCAGAGCCGGAAAAGGCACTGTGCGACCAGCTCTATACTATGCCGCCCGTACCGAACACACAGGAGCTTTTCCGGCTGCTGACGGAGGATTTGCGGATTGAGGAATCGGAGATTGGGAAGCTGGACGGAAATAAGGTTTGCGAATACAGCGGAGCGTATCACTCCACGAATGTAAAAAAGCTCTGCTCGCTTTTAAGGAGGCTTTGACATGAACAGCGCCATTGAACAGATGCTGAAAAGCTACCATGTAGAGAATATCTACGACAGAAAGAACGCTATGAAGGAGATCATGCAGGAAATTGTGCTCTGCGGCTTGTCCCGTGCGGGCTTCTTCAAAAAAGCGGCGTTCTACGGCGGAACCGCCCTGCGAATCTTCTACGGTCTCGACCGCTTTTCCGAGGATCTGGATTTTTCGCTGGAAGCGGAGGATTTGGACTTTGACCTGACCGCCTACTTTCCCGTGCTGGAGAAGGAAGTAAAAGCCTTTGGGCTGAATGTGGAGATTCAGGAAAAGGAAAAGACAAAAGAAAGCACCATCCGCTCCGCCTTCCTGAAGGGGAACACAAAGGAACATCTCCTGCTGTTCTACGCGGATGAAAAGGTGGCGGGAAGCGTGGCGAAGAATGAAGCGGTCAAGATTAAGTTCGAGGTGGACGTTAACCCGCCCGCCTTCGCCTCATTCGAGCACAAATACCGGCTGCTGCCCGTGCCGTATGAGGTGCGGCTGTACGATATGCCCTCCCTGTTCGCAGGAAAAATCCATGCTGTCATCTGCCGTGCGTGGCAAAGCCGCATCAAGGGCAGGGATCTTTACGACTATGTATTCTATCTTTCAAGGGGTGCGGCCGTCAATCAAAAACACCTTCGGGCACGATTGATTGATTCCGGATATATTTCTGCCGATGCGGACTGTTCCTTGCCGAAAATCAAAGCGATGCTGGCGGAACGCTTCGACAGCATCGATTACGCACAGGCAAGGCAGGATGTGGAGCCGTTCATTCACGATTCCTCCGTGCTGAATATCTGGAGCGCAGACTTTTTCAAACAAATCACGGAGGGACTGACTGCGGTATAGTCCTCGACTGAAAACCGAATACCGCCCTTACATAGAGCGTCCGTTCCGGGCGCTCTAAATTTATGCCATGAAGGAGGAGCAATATGCCGAGCAAGCTACAAACGTATATGCAGATGGCGGACGAGGCGCAGCGGCAGATCACCGGCAGCTACCGGGGCTGGACGGGCTTTCTCACCACCGCCGCAAGGCTGTACAAATACCCCTACGCCGAGCAGGTCATGATCCACGCCCAGCGTCCGGACGCCACCGCCTGCGCGGAGTACGATTTCTGGAACGAAAAGATGGGCCGGTATGTCCGCAGGGGCTCCAAGGGCATCGCCCTCATCGACAGCAGCGGCGAAAGGCCGAGGCTTCGGTATGTGTTCGACGTGTCGGACACGGGCGGCAGAGAATTTCCCAAGAGCCGCTACCTGTGGGAATACCGGGCGGAACACGCGGACGCGGTAAGCGCCATGCTGGAAAGCCGCTACGGTGTGGACGGAAAAGGAGGGCTCCCTGACCAGCTTGAGCGCATCGCGTCTCAGCTTGCGGAGGAATACTGGCGGGACTATAAGCGGGATATCCTCGCCATCGTTGACGATTCCTTTCTTTACGGGTATGATGAGTTCAACGTAGGAGCGGCTTTTCAAAGCGCCGCCGCCGTCAGCATCGCCTACTCGCTCATGTCCCGCTGCGGGCTTGAAGCGGACGACCGCTTCGAGCATGAGGATTTCCTGAGCATCTTCGATTTCAACACCCCGGAAGCCGCCGCCGAGCTGGGCACGGCGGTGAGCAGGATCAACGGAGAGGTGCTGCGGCAGATCGAAGTCACCATCAAGAATTACGAGCGCGAGAAACTCGCGGAAAGGAGCCATAGCCATGACAGAACTGACCTACACCAAGAACGGGGACTACCTGATTCCCGACCTGACGCTGAGCGAGACGCCGGAGGACGCGAGACCCCTGGGCAAGTACGGGAGACTGCGCAGGAGCTACCTTCAGGAGCACAGACCGGGGCTGTACAGCCGTCTGGTGCTGTCAGAGAAGCTGTTCCCGCATCTGCGGGAGATCGACGAGACGGCGAACCGGAGGCTGGAGCAGATGATGCCGGAGCTGATGAAGTCGGCGGGCGTGACGGAGGAGCTGAAAGCCCGCGATCAAATGAAATGGGTGGGGCTGATGAACAACCTGAAAGCGCAGGCGGAGGAGATCATTCTCAGCGAGCTGGTGTACAACTGACCAATGACGCGCCGGAAGCGGAACCGGCGCAGCCTCCGATACCGCAGGCATACCAACTGAGCCTGTTCCCCACGGAGGATGAGCAAATCGCATATATCGCAGAAGCGGAGAGCTACGCGCCCTCCGCTTTTTCCATGTCCATCCCGCAGGCGGATATCGACCACATTCTGCGCATGGAGGGCAACGCCGACTATGCCCGCATGAAGATCGCCACGGAGTTCTCCAAGGGCAAGAGCGTGGAAGAAATCGCGGCGTTTCTTCAAAGCAGCTTCCACGGCGGCAACGGCGTTGTCACCGAAAACGGCAGATATTCCGCGTGGTACGCCGACGATGGCATCCACATCGCCAATGGGGACGCGGCAAGATACCTGACCTCCGCAAAGGTCGTAAGCTGGCAGGAGGCGGCGGAGCGCATCGGGCAGCTTCTCACTCAGGGCGAATACGCCGCCAATGTGGAGCTTGCGGAAGCGCCGGGGCATGAGCGCGCGGAGCTGGCGCAGTCTATCTGGTATCTACGGCAGGATTTAAGTGAACAGGCACGGGCGCAGGGCTATCTCTCCTGCCTGTCGGATATGCGGGGCGGCGGTTTCCCGGAGGAAACAGAGCGGCTTGCCGGGCGGCTGAGAGACCCTGCGTTCCGCGAAGTCCTCATGGACGATTTTGCACAGCTCCGATCCGACTACCGGGAGGACAGGAGCCTGCTGCGCTTCCATTACCACAAGCCGGACAAAATCGAGCAGGGTTTGCGGGAGCTGTCCCTGTCCCGCAGGGAATACCGCACCGAAATGGCGGAGATTCCCGCCGTGCAGCGGTTCATTACGGAGGACGAGATCGCCGCGACCCTGACCCGCGGCAGCAATATTGAAGGGAGCAAGGGGCGCATCTACGCCTATTTCAAAGAGAAACACAGCCCCAAAGAGCAGGCGGACTTCCTGAAAGACGAATACGGCATTGGGGGACGCTCCCATGCGGTATCCGGCGCATCCCACAGCGGTGAGGATCACAGCGGCAAGGGCGTCAGCCTGAAAAAGCAGGACTGTCCCGATGTGCAGTTAAAATGGAGCAAGGTTGCCTCCCGTATCTCCGAGCTGATCCGCAAAGACCGTTTCCTGACCCCGGAGGAAAAGACACAGTACGAGCAGCTTCAGCGGCAGACCGCAGCGCGAAGTGCAGCATGGAATGACTACAATGCCGTAAAGGAAGCCCACCCGGACGACCTCGTGCTGTTTCAGGTAGGGGATTTCTTTGAGCTGTATGGCGAGGATGCAAAACAGGCGTCGGATCTGCTGAATATGAACCTGACCACCCGCAATATCCCCGGTGCTGGCCGTGTGGAGATGTGCGGTGTACCGTCGCACAATTTAGAGATGTATGTAGAGAAATTGCGCGATAAGTATGATGTGACGATTGCCGAAGCGCCAGACTTTAGAGGTGAGCGCCACATTTACACGCTGCGCTCTATCGACCATGAAACAGAAGCCGCCATCAATGCTTATGAAGCAGAGTTCGGCGCGGACGGCACGAGGGTGTTCCGCGACCCCGCCGCAGAGCAGGCTCAGCCCACGGTGCAGGAGCTGTTCGAGAGATACCGCCTGAGCATGGGCAACGCGCTTTCCAAGGATGAAGCATTTCTCAACGCCTGCCGCAACTCCGACCGTCAAAACGCCTATCTGGAGGGCGCGGCGGCCATCCGGCGCATCGTCACAGAATCCGGCGATTTGCAGCTCACACGGCTCTATTTCGATATGCCCTCCTTCCACAACCGGCTCCATCAGGAGCTTTTGGACGAGCTGTATCCCACGCTGGCGACCACGATAACGCCCTCGCCCTACAAGGTCACACAGGCGGACATTGACGCGGCCTTGCAGCAGTGGAACGGCAGGATTGAAAGCAAGCACGCAGTTGTCCGCTATATGAAGGCTCACGCCCGCGACCGGGACACCGCCGCATGGCTGGCGCGGGAGTACGGCTTGAAGGATACCTCTAAGCCGCTGCAAATCTCCGTGGGAAATTCCGAGCCGGTCACGCTGTCATGGGCAAAGGTGCAGCGGCGCATTGCGCAGCTCATTCAATCCGATAACTTCTACACCGAGCAGGAACAGGACAACTTTGACAATATTGACCCCATCGCCATCCGGGAAGCGCTTGCTGAACGCGGTATTGTAAATGGGCAGGTTGTGGATGCGGAAGCTAATCGCAACAGCCCCTTCGTCCGGCAGGTCATGGCGGATGTAGAGCGGATCGCGGCGCAGGAAGCGCAGGCGGCGTACATGGACTCACCGGACCGTTTTTCCATCCGTCTGCACCCCAACGAGGGCGGCATTACCGGCATCTGGGACTCGGCCCTTGACCGCTTCTATGAGGAGGGTGGGCAGGTGCTTCGCTTCGCGGAGCAATCTAACGCCATTGACTACCTCTCCAGTATTCAGCGCAGCCGCGGTATGGAGCCGGACGTGTCGGTTTTCACAACGCCGCTGGGGAATGCCTATCGCGTGGGCGACGGCTTTTCTTCCACCGCAGCCGAACAGCGGGAAACTCTGATGGTGGTCGAGCGTGTAGACGAAGATAATGTTTGGTACACTCTGCCAAGCGTCCCGGAGCAGGAAACGGTCAGCGTAGACCGCACCGTTTTTGAGCGTTACCTCGACACCGGCTATTTCTTCGCTACGGAGCAGACGCAACCTGTCAAGGAGATCACTGCCGAAAACGAACAGGAAAACATGATTTTCCGTGCGCCGTATGCCGTGGGCGATACCGTCTATCTGGACAACACCCCCTTTGAGATCACGGAGGTCGGCGCGCTCAATGTGCAGCTTCGTGACCCAGCACTCCGCTATCCCGTATTCCGCGCCGAAAGCCGCGAGAATTTTGAACGGCTGCTGCGAAGGGATGAGCGGAACGCCGCCATAACAGATTTCCTTCCCGCACGGAGCAGAAACGATGACCTCCGTGACCTCCTGATGAACGGCATCCTCACGCCTGACATCCGGGACGAGGTGCGGGAGCTGTTCCGGCAGGGCGAGGGCAACGCCGCCATCGGTGCGTATCTTTCCAACGTTTTCGCCGCGTCGGACGCGGACACCATGACGCTGGAGGACGGCACCGAGGCAGATTTCATCACCTCAAGAAGCGGCTTTCAGGCGCAGGTGCATGGGGAAAAGGGCGTACACGCCCTCGGATTGTTGTGGCCGGACGCCGCTCCCGTGCTGCGCGCCGTCTTTCTGGAGGAAGCGCAGGCGCAGAGCCGGACACAGGCACAGCCTGAACCAGATATTTCTCATCCTGAACAGCCAGCATCGGAGGCGACTGAACCGGAGCATCCGCAGTTTACCACGGAAACCGTAGCGTTCTACCCCGGCGAGAAAAGCCAGCTTCCCTATGACATTGAAATCCAGACTATCCGCACCACCGAGCCGGAGCCGCCCATGCCGCAAAGACCGCCTGCGGAAAACTTCCGCATCATGGACGATGAGCTGGGCTTCGGCGGCGCAAAGGCCAAGTTCCGGGCGAATATGGCGGCAATCAATCTTCTGAAAGAGCTGGAGTTTGAGGGCGCACAGGCCACGCCGGAGCAGCAGGAAATCCTGTCCCGCTATGTGGGCTGGGGCGGACTTGCGGATGCTTTTGATGAAAGCAAGGATAACTGGAAAGACGAATTTGCGGAGCTGTACGCCGCGTTATCCCCGGAGGAATACACCGCCGCCAGAGCCTCCACGCTGAACGCCCACTACACCAGTCCCACGGTTATCAAGGCAATCTATGAGGCTGTCGGCAGCATGGGCTTCCAGACCGGCAACATCTTGGAGCCTGCCATGGGCGTCGGGAACTTTTTCGGGCTTCTCCCGCAGGAGATGCAAGGAAGCCGCTTGTACGGTGTGGAGCTGGACAGCATCACCGGCAGAATCGCCAAGCAGCTCTATCCCAAGGCAGACATTACCGTGGCAGGCTTTGAAACCACCGACAGACGGGATTTCTTCGACCTTGCCATCGGCAACGTGCCCTTTGGACAGTACCAGGTCAACGACCGGGCTTACAACAAGCTCGGTTTTTCCATCCATGACTACTTTTTTGCCAAGACGCTCGACCAAGTTCGACCCGGCGGCGTGATCGCCTTTGTGACATCCCGCTATACGATGGACAAACAATCTCCCGAAGTCCGTAAGTACATCGCGCAGCGGGCGGAGCTGTTGGGTGCGATCCGCCTGCCCAACAATGCGTTCAAGGCCAACGCCGGTACGGAGGTGGTGTCCGACATCATCTTCCTGCAAAAGCGTGACAGACCCATCGACATTGAACCTGACTGGGTGCATCTCGGTGAAAATGAGGACGGATTTTCCATCAATCAGTAGTTCATAGACAACCCCGAAATGGTATTAGGCCGACAGACCTCGGAGAGTACGCAGTACGGCAGACAGGACTTTACTGTGGAACCGTATGAGGATTTGGACCTTGCCACGCAGCTCAGATACGCCATTCAGAATATCGGCGGCAAGTACGAAGCCGCAGAGTTGCCTGACCTCGGTGAGAACGAAACCATACAGGATACCATTCCCGCAGACCCCAACGTGAAGAATTACAGCTATGCCGTGGTGGACGGTGAGGTGTA
>ERZ827512.1467-NODE-1467-length-23127-cov-74.112301_pt1 | contig 23127 bp, 17 predicted proteins | sample MGYA00519916_ERZ827512 | MGnify/ENA primary metagenome ERZ827512 (study PRJEB31778, sample SAMEA3449335) | human gut metagenome | biome: human gut; feature: human-associated habitat; material: faeces | place: United Kingdom | collected 2010/2012 ... | reverse complement strand
GCATCTTCCCCTCAAGCTACGCAAGGGGAAGACAATGGGGTGCGGTGCAAAATTCGACACCGTACTACCGGGTTGCGCAGCAATCACGGTTTATTCCATTGCCTCGAACTGGGCAGCCAGAGATAAATGTATCCGTAGCTGCGCCAAAGCGCCTCTGAAAAAGTGCGAGGCAATCACGGTTTCCTCCGCACCCTCGAACCGGGCAACCAGAGATAAATGTATTGGTAGCTGCGTCAAATCGCCTCTAAAAAATCGCCACTAAAGAGAAACGTTGCGCTGGTGGGAGTTATAGACCTTATTGAGGATCGGGCGCACGCCGTAGTACAGCAGCTTGTTATCGAGATTGAACCAGTATATGAGCATGCTCAGGGGAACGACGCTCAGCGCGCCGATAAGAAGCTTCTTTTTCATTTCGTTTACCATCCTTCGTAATCGTCAAAGTCCACAAGGCTTGCGTCGAGCGGCTCCTCCTGCATGACGGCGGTCATGTATTCGGAAAACTGCCTGCGCATCTCGTTGCGGCTTATGGTGCGGTGGTCGAACATATCGTTCTGCACCCAGACGAGGTGCTTGTTTTTATCCTTGGCCTGATCGTTCACGACGCCTGCAAGACCCATCGCGCCCTTGCAGGTGATGTCGTCATACACGAGCACCATGTCGCAGTTGAACTTCTCGGCCTCGTCCCAGACCTCGAGCAGATGCCGGTATCCGCCGGTGAGGTGGCGGCGCATGACGCCGCGCTCGTAGTTGTGCGCGATGCCGAGCAGAGCCTCGTCGAGATCATCCTCGGAGATGATGACGTTGCCGGAGAACATGTCCATCTGCGCCGGGACAAGCACGCCCCAGCAGTTGTAGGCCCAGGTGTTGAAATCGACGAAGTAGCAGCCGGGTCCGCCCCAGGTAATCATGCGGTGGCGCGCCTTGTCGAAGCTGACGGTTTTGTTTTTGTACGCCTTTTCGGCGACCTTGAGCGCTTTCTTCGCAGCCTTGTCGATATACGGCATGCTGCCGCCGGAGAAGGTGAAGTAAAACGCGTGGAACAGCGGCGAGATGACGTTGCCGAAGGCCGTGTACGGCGTTTTCGCGTACTCCCAGACCTCGAACTCGTTGCGCACCTCTTTGTTGTGCTGCTTCATGACCTTGAAAAACGCCTTCTCGTCGAACTTCTCGCCCGTCGAGTCCTCGATGAATTTTATTACCTCTTTCATCTGCGCAAGGGCGTATCTGTCGGTGGACTCATCCTCCCAGCGCATGGGTATGCCGGCGACGGTCGTGGGTATTTTTATTCTGCGCTCGATGAGCTGGCTGTTCATGGTCGAGGAGTCGCAGGGCATGTTGTTCGTGACAAGGCACGCGCCGACCTCGGGGTAGTCGTCGTTTATCGCAACGCCGGCGGCGTTTGCGCTCAGGCGGCAGGAGTCGGCCGGCAGGCCGACGTTTTCCATGATGTCCATGTAAAACGGAGCGAGGTTCTGATCCATATAGGTGCCCAGAAGTCCCTGCAAAACCTCAAGCGGCAGAGCCTTGAGATTGGGGAAGCCTGCAACGATCTCGGGGCACATGGTCTGCTCGAGCATGACGAATTTATCGGCAGCATCGGTGTCGCCGAAGCGGCGGTCGCCGATCATGCTGTCGGCGAGCATGCCGGTCGTGCCCTTCATGATAGCGTGCATTTGTATGTGCGCGGTTCTCAGCGCCGGGCCGCGCAGACCGGCGGTGCATTTATCGGTCATGTGCAGCGCGCCGATGTAGCCGCCGAACCAGCGGTACTCGAACAGTCCCTTGACTATGCGCACGGGGGACTTGGCCGCAAACTGCGCCAGGATGCCGAGGTTGACCACCCACTGGAGATAGTCATAGAAGGTGTCCTTCAGGCCGCGCCACTCGCGGTGCTTTGCGATGCCGCTGCCCTTGTAAAAGCGTTTTCTCTCGTCTGCCATCACATTTTACCTCCCTGGAGCTTCTTTATCTCGATGCTTTCGACAAAGGCCTGGAACCTCGTGCGGAGCTGGCCGGCCGAAGCCATCGTGTATTCCTTCTCGACGCCGATGCAGGGTATGCCCTCAACCTCGTTCATGTCGTGTACGCCCATGACGCGCTCGTAGCTCCAATATTCGCAGAACTTCATCTGGAGATACAGAACACCGTCGGCGTCGTAGTCATTGACAAGCTGCTTGAGGTAGCTGCGGCGCTGCACCTGCTTTTCCTTGTTCATGAATCGGGGGCACTCGCTCGTGCTCAGATAGTGCCGCGCAACGGCCGTAAGCGCACTTTCGCCCTCGCGGATCTCGATCTGCTCCCTGCCGGGCAGCGAGCCGTAGCAGTAGCGGTCGGCAACGACATACGCGCCGCAATCCTCCAGCAGCTTCGTGAACGCAGGGTCATCGACCTCGGAGCCGGTCACGACTATGCGCGCGCGGTAATTGGGCTTGGGATCGACCTTGCGCTTTCTGACCTCCCTGAGCGTTTCGAGCAGCTTATCCTTTATAAGATACTGCGGGCAGCACTCGCTCACCAGCTGCAAAACGTGGAACTCATAGCTCGTTATCGGGGGATTTGGCAGCTTGCGCAGCTCGCCAAGCTCGCTTATGATGTCGCAGATCTCGTTGTGCTCCCCGATCGCCGCGCGGATGGCCTTGTCGGAAATATCAACGCCGTAGACCTTTTCGAGCGGCTCGAGTATGTGCTTGCGCAGCTGATTTTCATAGTGCTCATAGGCGGCCTTCGTCGTGACGAAGGGAACGTCCATCATGCTCAGGAAAAAGTCGGGGTTCTGCTCCTTGACAAGACCCATGATGTCGAAATACTCATGCGCCCTGTGCATCATCTGGCATGTTTCGGACGAGAACATGGCCGACAGGAAGTTGTAGCCGCCCTCCATGCTGCGCTCAAGAATGCTGCGCGTGAACGGGCAGGTCTTGTTGGTCATGTAGTATGTGCCGATGTCGGTGTTGCTCGTGCCGGGGGCGCGCAGGCGCACCGAGAAGCAGCCGCCGAGGTTGAGCAGTACCTCGGGGACAAAATAGCAGGTGTATCCCAGCGCCTTTTTCCCATCCGCCGCGGCCTGCTTGACAAGCTCGTTGTTAGCTTCCTGAAGCAGATCCTCAAAGTAGATGAGGTGCTTTAAGTCTTTCATAGTATCCTCCTCTTATTTTCACGGACGCACTTCATTACGCCCGATAACGCTCCCAAATCGTGAATAATCACAAGCAAATATTAGCACATAGCTAATTTTGTGTCAATTAAATCCTTGACATTTCTCAAAATTTGCTTCATAATATTCTTGTGATTGTGATTAATCAATCACCAATACACACAGGCGGTAACGGTAAATGGCATTTGAGAAAATAAGCGTTCCCTCGGCGAAGGAGTGCTTTTTTGAAAATATAAAGGCGAAGATACTCTCGGGCGAGCTGCGCCCCGGCGAGAAGCTGCCGAGCGAGCGCGAGCTTGCCGAGAGCACTGGGATAAACAAGTCGGCGATACATCTGGCGATAAAAGACCTTGAGCGCACGGGGTTTCTGAGTATCGTGCCGCGCCACGGGACCTACGTTGCCGACTATGTGAGCAGCGGAAATTACGACACTCTGCACGAGCTGCTGCGCTCGGGCGAGAGTTATCTGACGCGGCAGCGCACAGTTGCGCTTGTCGAAACGCGCAACGCCATCGAGGGCGGCGCGCTCATCCGCCTCGCCGGCAGTCACACCGAGGACGATATTCGGGCGCTTGAGGAATACATCGACCGCTTCAAGGCCTCGCGCGGCAAAGGGCTGAGCGATGTTCGGCTCGGCGAGATGACCAAGGAGTTTCACTACCTTATCTGCAAGCTCAGCGGAAACGAGGTGTTCATCCTGCTTATGAACTCCTTTGCCGAGATATCGCGCGGTCTCTGGCGGCACTGCGCCGGGCACTGGGGTCTCGAGGGGCTTATCGAGCAGAGCGAGCACATAGTCGAGCTTATAAGATCCGGCCGCGGCCTCGATGCGCAGGTTTATATAACCGATAAATTCAACGAATTCGTCCGCGACTGCGGCATTGTTTTTTAGAGGCGATTTGACGCAGCTACGGATACATTTATCTCTGGTAGCCCGGTTCGGGACAATGGAATAAACCGTGGGTGCCTCGCGTAACGTTAGCGCACTGCTGAATTTTGCACCGTACCCCATTGGCTCACCTGTCAAGGGGAGCTGGCAGCTTTGCTGCCGAGGGGTTGAATTTAAGTGCAAATCAAGCCTATCAACTGTCAGCTATTAGCTCTCCGCTGCGGCTATCGGCCGCTCGTAGGGAACAGGCTTGCCCGTTCCGCATGTTGCGGTTTCCTCCGCAACTTCGACACCGGGCAACCGCAATATGCGTATCCGTAGGTGCCCCAATGCGCCACTAAAAATTCGCCACTAAAAAAACCTCGTCCGTGGAGGACGAGGTTTTTTATATGGTATTGAGATCAATCCATCTTGTTGAGTGCGACGGTCATAGCGCTCTTCTTGTGAGCTGCGTTGTTCTTGTGGATAAGACCCTTGCAGGCTGCCTTGTCCACGGCCTTGACTGCGACCTTGTAGCTCTCAGCTGCGACGGTCTTGTCGCCGCCTGCGACGGCTGCGTCGAACTTCTTCATGACGGTTTTAAGAGCGGTCTTGTCGGCGCGGTTCTTTGCGCGCAGTTCCTTGCTCTTTGCGTCTCTCTTCATTGCGGACTTAATGTTGGGCATCGTTGTTGCACCTCCTTGTAACTTAGTAACAAAAGTCTACGGACTTTTCCGGCGAAAACCGCCGGTTTACGCCGGCTGCCAGACTGATTTTCCGTTCTGGCGGTTACTGCCGTTGGGACTGAATAACGTAACGAAACGCGAGTAGACGCTCGCGGATAATTAGTTTATCATCAAAGCACTGAAATTGCAAGCTTTTTCTTTACTTTTTCCGCTTTTTTATAAATAAATGTATTGCTTGTGCCGTCGATGGTAAAACTACCACTATATCTTGTTATGTTGAGGTGGAGCATGCAGAATAAATTTGCGCGCACGGACCTTGCCGCAGAGGCAGTCGGGCGGCTGGACAAAGCACCCGAGGGCGTTTGCGCCGACACGCTTTCGCTGCACGGCTGCGAGGTCAGCCGCGTCGTTATCACGTCCGAGGCCGGGGCCGAGGCGCTGGGCAAGCCTATGGGCAAATATCTCACGCTTGAAATGGCAGATTATGTTACGCGGCGCGGTCAGAGCTTTCCCGACTGCGCGGCGGCGCTGCGCGATCTGCTCAAAAGCTTCGAGGCTGTTGAGCGCGCGCAAAGCTTCCTAATCGCCTGCCTCGGCAACCGCGCCGTGACTCCCGACGCAGTCGGGCCGCTTGCCGCCGACGGAATAATCGTCACACGGCACTTAAAATCCTCGCTGCCGCAGGATTTTGCTGCGTTTTCGTCCGTATCCGTGGTGCGCACCGGTGTTTTGGGCACGACAGGCATCGAAAGCGCGCAGACGATACGCGGCATGTGCGAGCTTGTGCGCCCAGACTGCGTTATTGCAGTCGATGCGCTAGCAAGCGGCGAGATGCACCGGCTTTGCCGCAATATTCAGCTTTGCGACACGGGAATTTCCCCGGGCAGCGGCGTAGGCAACGACCGCGCCGAGATAAGTGAAGCCTACCTCGGCTGTCCGGTGATCGCCATCGGCGTTCCGACGGTCGCAGATGCCGCGGCGCTCAGCGACAGCGCCGACGCGCAGAGCCTTTTCGTCACGCCGCGAAATATCGACGAGCTTGTGCGCTCGGCCTCCAAGCTCATTGCCTACGGCATCGACCTTGCGCTGCACAGGGGTCTCGGCATTGAGGACATCGACGCGCTCATCGAGTGATGTTTCACGTGAAACGCCGCCCTGCCTGTTTCACGTGAAACACAGGCAAAAAATTTTCAAATGTTTCATGTGAAACATTGAAATACAGGCGCAGACTTGATATAATAGCCGCAAGAGGTGAGACTATGTCAAGAATCATTGCAATAGCCAACCAAAAGGGCGGCGTCGGCAAGACAACGACCTGCGTCAACCTTGCCTGCGCGCTGAAAATGAAGGGCAAACGCGTTCTGCTCGTCGATTGCGACCCACAGGGCAACTCAACGTCAGGCATGGGCGTGGACAAGAACTCAACGCCCGGCGCGTATGAGCTGCTTATAAAAAACGCCGACACGCTCGACTGCATCCGTCATACGCCGTATGGCGACGTGATCCCGTCGAACAAGGAGCTGTCCGGCGCATCGGTGGAGCTTGTTAGGCAGGAAAAACGCGAGTTTGTGCTCAAAAACGCGCTGCAAATGGTCTACAACGACTATGACTACATATTCATCGACTGTCCGCCGTCGCTCGAGCTGCTGACGCTCAACGCACTCGTTGCGGCCGACAACGTGATAATTCCCATGCAGTGCGAATACTACGCGCTCGAGGGCATCGCCGACCTCATGACGACGATACGCATGTGCAACAAGCGCCTGAACCCCTCGCTGCGCATCCAGGGCATCGTCATGACCATGTACGACGCGCGAACCAATCTGACGCAGCAGGTAGCATTCGAGCTGAAGGAATACTTCGGCGCAAAGGTCTATGAGACGGTGATACCGCGCAGCGTGCGCCTTTCGGAGGCGCCGAGCCACGGAAAGCCGGGCGTAGCCTACGACCGCATCGGCAAGGGCAGCCGCGCATACATGAAGCTCGCCGACGAGTTTCTGCTGCGTGAAAAGTACAGGAAAAGGAGCTAAATATGGCCAAGGATACGAAAAAAGGTCTCGGACGCGGCCTCAGCGAGCTTTTCGGCGACGATATTCTCAATAACGAGAACGAAGGCGAGCTGATCTACGCTCCGATAGCGAAGGTCGAGCCGCGCGCCGAGCAGCCGCGAAATCGCTTCGACGACGACGCTTTGCAGGAGCTTGCCGACTCCATCGCGCAGTACGGCCTGATCCAGCCGATCACCGTGCGCCGGCGCGAGGGCGGATTTTATCAGATCATCGCAGGCGAGCGCCGCTGGCGAGCCTGCCGCATGGCCGGGCTTGTTGAGGTGCCGGTGCGCGTCATCGAAGCCGACGACCGCCGCGTCGCCGAGCTTGCGTTGGTCGAAAACCTCCAGCGCGAGGACTTAAACCCCATCGAGGAAGCTCTCGGCTACAAAAGCCTCATCGAGGAATACGGCCTGACGCAGGAGGAAGCGTCCAAAAGCGTGGGCCGATCGCGCCCGGCGATTGCGAATGCAATGCGTCTTTTGAGTCTGAGCAAGGATGTCCTGCCTCTGGTCGAGGACGGAACGCTGTCGGCAGGGCATGCGCGCGCGCTGCTTCCGATAAGCGATCCGGCGGAGCAGCTCAAAGCCGCACGGGCAGTCATCGACGGCGGTCTTTCCGTGCGAAAGACCGAACAGCTTGCGGCGAAAACGGTCAAAAAGCTTACCGAGGAGCCGGAAACCGAGTCAAAAACCGACGCACTTATGGTCGATTACATAGCCGAGACCGAGGATTACCTCAGCCGGTCGCTTGCGCGCAAGGTCGCGCTCGAGCAAAAGCGCAAGGGCGGCAGGATAATATTGGAATTTTATGACAGCGACGACCGCGAGGCGCTGATATCAAATCTCGCACGCATGGGCCGCAGCTGGGAAGAAATAATTAAGTAAAAGGAGAAACAACAATGCTCGATATAAAATTTGTCCGCGAAAACCCGGATATAGTAAAGGAAAACATCAAAAAGAAGTTTCAGGACGAGAAGCTGCCGCTGGTGGACGAGGTCGTTGACCTTGACGTGAAATACCGCGCGGCGATGACCGAGGCAAACGAGCTGCGCGCAAGCCGCAACGCGCTGTCGAAAAAGGTCGGACAGCTCATGGGTCAGGCGAAGAAGGACCCCTCGAAGCTTGCCGAGGCCGAGGAGGCAAAGGCGCAGGTCAAGGCAAACGCCGACCGCCTTGCCGAGCTTGAGACGCTGCACGACGAGCTTGCCGTGCGCATCCGCAAGATCATGCTGACCATCCCGAACATCATCGATCCCTCCGTTCCCATCGGCCCGGACGACTCGGCAAATGTCGAGGTCGAGCGCTTCGGCGAGCCTGTCGTTCCCGATTTCGACATTCCCTATCACACCGAGATCATGGAGAGCTTCAACGGCGTTGACATGGACTCGGCCGGCCGCGTTTCCGGCAGCGGATTTTACTATCTCATGGGCGATATCGCGCGCCTGCACTCGGCAGTCACAGCCTACGGCCGCGACTTCATGATCGACAAGGGCTTTACCTACTGCATACCGCCGTTCATGATCCACGGCAACGTCGTCGAGGGCGTCATGAGCCAGACGGATATGGACGCAATGATGTACAAGATCGAGGGCGAGGATCTCTACCTCATCGGCACGAGCGAGCACTCGATGATCGGCAAGTTCATCGACCAGATTCTGCCCGAGGAGAGCCTGCCGCAGACCCTGACGAGCTACAGCCCCTGCTTCCGCAAGGAAAAGGGCGCGCACGGCATCGAGGAGCGCGGCGTTTACCGCATCCACCAGTTTGAAAAGCAGGAGATGATCGTCGTCTGCAAGCCCGAGGAGAGCCGCGACTGGTACGAAAAGATGTGGCGCTACAGCGTCGAGCTGTTCCGCAACCTTGAGATTCCCGTGCGCCAGCTCGAGTGCTGCTCGGGCGATCTGGCCGACCTCAAGGTCAAGTCCTGCGATATCGAGGCGTGGTCGCCGCGTCAGAAGAAGTACTTCGAGGTCTGCTCCTGCTCGAACCTCGGCGACGCTCAGGCACGCAGACTCAAGATCCGTGTCAAGGGCGAGGACGGCAAGATGTATCTGCCGCACACCCTCAACAACACCGTCGTTGCGCCGCCGCGCATGCTCATCGCCTTCCTCGAAAACCATCTCCAGGCCGACGGCAGCGTCACCATTCCCGAGGTGCTGCGCCCCTACATGGGCGGCAAGGAAGTTCTCATTCCGTGCAAAAAGTGATCTGAAACTACATACATAGGGAGTTAAGATATGAAAAAGTTTCTGTCTGAGTTCAAGGAATTTATCATGCGCGGCAATGTGCTTGATATGGCCGTCGGCGTCATCGTCGCAACGGCTTTCGGCAAGATAACGACTTCTCTCGTAAACGACCTGTTCATGCCGTTCATAAGCTGGCTGTTCGGCACGCGCGATATGAGCGCTCTCAACCTCATCGTTCGCCCCGAGATCGTCGAAAACGGCACCGTCGTGCAGGAGGCGATCACCATCGGCTTCGGCAACTTCGTCGCCGTCGTCATTGATTTCCTGCTCATGTCGCTGGTGGTGTTTATCATCCTCAAGCTGTTTAACAAGGCACGCGCCCTGACCGAGAAAAAGGTCGAGGAGCCGGAGCCCGAGGAAGAGCCTGCACCCACCACCGAGCAGCTCCTCGCCGAGATCCTCGAAGAGCTTAAAAAATCTTCAGAGGCGCATTCTTCAGAGGCGCATTAAGTCTGCACCAATACGTTTATGTTAGTGCCCGGTGTCGAAGTTGCGGAGGAAACCGTATTTTTAGAGGCGCATTAAAATATTGCGGATACATTTATTGCGGTAGCCCGGTTCGAGGGTGCGGTGGAAACCGCAGTTGCCTCGCGCTACATTAGGTTGTGCTATATTAGTGCAAAATTTGCGCTGCACCCCATTGTCTTCCCCTTGCGGAGCTTGAGGGGAAGATGCCGCTTGCGGCAGATGAGGTGTAATTATATCTGCGCCGTAGGCGCTACATTGTTTCCATATGTATCGGTTTTGCCGGCACCCACCGGTCGGGCAACCGCAATAACCGTATCGGTACCGGCGTTGATGCGCTATTAAAAAGGTGCAGCCAACGGCTGCACACCATAATTATTCACTATTAATTATTCATCATTCATTATTCATTGGGGCGGTCACAGACCGCCCCTCTTTTTGCCTTCCCCTGCACCTTGTAGGGAACGGATTTATCCGTTCCGCTTGTCACGGTTTTGCCAGTACTAAAATAGAATCGTAGGGGCGATCATTGATCGCCCGGTTCAATAATGTGGCGGTTAGCACCGCAGATTTAATAACACCTCATCCGTCACCAAAGGTGACACCTTCCCCTCAAGCTACGCAGGGGAAGGCAATTGGGTGCAGCCTAAATTTTGCACTAATATAGCACAATCTCATGTGGTGCGAGGCAACTACGGTTTATTCCAATGTTCCGAATCGGGACACTGCAATAGACGTATTCGTAAAATTTTAATGCGCCTCTAAAAATACGGTTTCCTCCGCATTCTCGACACCGGGACACCGCAATATGCGTATCCGTAGCTGCGTCAATTCGCCTCTAAAAAGATGTGGAGTTCGAAGATGCGGAGCCAGGGGAAGCTCAGGTCTTTGACGGAAAGCGAGCCGAAGCCGGCGGTGCCGCCGTCAAGATCGGTGAGGTACGAGCTGTGCGCGAGGTTATCGAGCACGGGCGCGGCGCTTTCGTCGAGCAGCTGCCGGGCTTTCGTCAGAACGACGTCGGGATCGGTGCCGCTGCGGCAGAAATTATCCGGATCGCCGCCAAGCTCGCCGCGAATGTAGGCGTCAAGCTCGATCTTCACGTCGTTTTTATAGCAGATGTCCTTTATCAGCGAGTCGGCGAGGGTGCGGCGGAAATCGTCGAGCTGAGCCTGGGTCTTTGGTCCGCCCTGCGCAAGGCACAGCCAGCGCGCGACGCCGTTTGCAAGAGCAATGCCGCTTGCGTTTGCAAGGTCGTAGTACCCGGCGTAACCCATGAGGAAGCCAAGCTCGGTGCTCTTGACGAGCCGGGACTGGAAATCTGCGCCGTACTTATTGCGCGAGGCATCCATCAAAACGGTCGCAACGCCGTTTTTCCGGTTTTCTTTCAGCGCGGCTATCGCGTCGCTTATGTATCGGCTCTTTTTGCTCTCGTCGGCAGGCATGGTCAGCACGATAAGCTCCAGCCTGTTTTCGGTGTCGGAATCTGTCGAATCAAGGCCGAGATAGTCAAGATGCGCAGCCACGACCTCGGCTGCGGTCTGGTGGTCATAGGCGCTCATGGCGCTGTTTTCGCTGCCGCCGAAATAGCGGACTCGCAGCTCGGGCAGTGCGCCGGAACAGTCAAGCTCGGCGTACATTTTGCACACGGCGAGCATGCCGTCCTCGTCCGCGCCGGACAGCACCGCACCGCGGCCGTCGATCGCACGGCGCAGCCACGCAAGCTCGTTTGTCTGGATGCTCGCAGACGGCGCGGAGTCGTCAACGCCGATGAGAAAGCGCACATTGTCCATGCCCTCGGTCGCCTTGAGCGCGCAGTCTATAAGCTCAAGCTTGCGCTCGCGCGCTTTAAAGTACGCGGAGGTAACGTCCTCGTCAAAGTCAATGACGCTGCCGCTTTCGTCAAGCGGATAGCTCTTGACAATGTTCTCTATCGTCAGCTCGTCGCCGCTCAGCTCCGGCCGCGCGAGCATCGCGTACTCGCGCAGGGTGCTGTAGTCCTCAAGCGTGTTGCCGTCGTAGCCGACAGTCGGCGCAAGGCGCATGACCGTGTCAATGACCCATATCTCGTTCTCGGGCGCGGAAAGCGCAGCAAACAGGCTTTCGATAAGCTCCGTCTCCGTCATCGTCGCGCCGTCGCTGAGTGTCACTGCCTCGCCGGTGAAGCAGCGCGAGTTGACAAGTCCGCCCGACAGGAGCTGGTCGAGCGACAAAATGTATCTGTCGCAGCCCGACTCCTCCTGCTCGAGCACCCACTCGTACAGCGCCGCGCGGTCGCCGTATTTAAGGCCGCTTTCGCCCATCGGCTGCTCGTCCAGCCGCGTGCGGTAATCCTCCGCGTCCGGCATGACAAGCTCGTACCCGAGCGAGCCTGCAAGATACTCTACTCTGTCCGTATTCACCGGCCGGTCGTCCAGCGGAACATACGCAACGCGCGTCTCTTCCACGTCGGCATCCGGCAGCTTCTGAGTATCGGGAACCGGCGCTGCACACCCTGCAAGCATCGCAAGCGCAAGCGCTCCGCTTAGTAATTTTCTCTTCATTCCTTCTCCTTTTTAGTAGCGATTTGGCGCACCTACGGATACGGTTATCTCTGGTAGCCCGGTTCGAGGGTGCGTGCAAAACCGTGTGTGCCACGCACTACGCAAGATTGTGCTATATTAGTGCAAAATTCGGCTGCACCCCATTGTCTCACCTGTCAAGGGGAGCAGGCAGCTTTGCTGCCGAGGGGTTGAATTAAAAAGCTATCCACTATCAGCTATCAGCTCTCCGCTGCGGCCGCAGCCGCTCGTAGGGAACGGATTTATCCGTTCCGCCTGTTGCATCTACCTGCGCAGTTAATATAGCGATATGCAGCAGAGGTTTTGCCTTTTGCCTTCCCCTTGCGGAGCTTGAGGGGAAGGTGTCACCTTTGGTGACGGATGAGGTGTTATTAAATCTGCGGTGCTAACCGCCACATTTTTTCAGAGGCGCTTTTTTAGAGGCGCATTCACATTGTACAAATACATATATTGCGGTATCCCGACCGGGAACTGCCGGCAAAACCGATACATATTGTAACAATGTAGCGCCTACGGCGCGGATATAATAACACCTCATCTGCCGCAAGCGGTTTTTCAGTAGCGCTTTAACGCTGATACCGATACGTTTTTTGCGTCAGCCCGACCGGTGGGTGCCGACGAAACCATAACAAGCGGAACGGGCAAGCCCGTTCCCTACGAGGGTGCGGCGCAAATTTTGCACTAATATAGCACAATCTAATGTAGTGCGAGGCAACTACGGTTTTGCACGCACCCTCGAACCGGGCTACCAGAGATAACCGTATCCGTAGGTGCGTCAATGCGCCTCTGAAAAGTCTTTGATGAATTTGCGGGCCTGATCGACGATGCGCGCGTTTGATTTCAGGCGCAGGCTGACGCGCGGCGCGGTGCCGGCCTCGACCTTGAGCACGCCCTTGTACTCGGGGCGCGCGTAGAGCGCGGAGATGCGCTCCATGTCAAAATCGCGCAGGGCGAATATGAGCTTGCCGGACTTCTGCGAAATGTCGCTTATTCCGGCCTTTCCGGCCTCGCCGCGCAAAAGCGCGACATGGATAAGCGCGCTCACGCCCGAGGGCAGGTCGCCGAAGCGGTCGATAAGCTCGTCGATGAGGTCGTCTGCCTCGTCCTCGGTGCGCAAAAGCGCGATGCGCCGGTAGATATCCATGCGCTGTCCCTCGGCCGAGATATATGCCTCGGGGATGTTCGCCGCAACGGCGAGATCGGCCGAGCACTCGGCGCGATGCTCGACCTTGACGCCGCGCTCCTCGAGCACGGCCTCGCTCAGCAGCTTCATGTACATATCGTAGCCCACGTCGGTCATATGCCCCGACTGCTCCGCGCCGAGAAGGCTGCCTGCGCCGCGAATTTCAAGGTCGCGCATGGCGATCTTGAAGCCCGAGCCGAACTCGGCAAACTCGCGGATTGCCTCGAGGCGCTTTTCCGCGACCTCGGTGAGCACCTTGTTCTGGCGGAAGGTGAGGTAGGCCGAGGCGCGGCGCGTGCTGCGTCCGACGCGGCCGCGGATCTGGTGCAGCTGCGCAAGACCCATTTTGTCGGCGTCCTCTATTATGAGCGTATTGACGTTTGGTATGTCGATGCCGGTTTCGATGATCGTCGTGCAGACGAGCACCTGCGTTTTGCCCTCGGTGACGTCCTCCATGACCGAGGCGAGCATGTCTTTGTCCATCTGTCCGTGCGCAACGCCGACGGTGACCTCGTTATCGAGCATCTCGCGGATCTTTATCGCGGTGCGCTCGATGCTGTCGATGCGGTTGTGCAGGTAATACACCTGACCGCCGCGCTGGATCTCGCGGCGTATCGCGTCGCAGATAATGCCCCAGTCGTGCTCCATGACAAAGGTCTGCACCGGGAGTCTGTCCTGCGGCGGCTCGTCGATCGAGGACATGTCGCGTATGCCCGAAAGCGCCATATTAAGCGTGCGCGGAATGGGCGTTGCCGACAGCGTGAGAACGTCCACGCCGCGGCTCATTTCCTTTATGTGCTCCTTGTGGCCGACGCCGAAGCGCTGCTCCTCGTCAACGATAAGAAGCCCGAGGCTTTTGAATTTGACGTCCTTTTGCAGCAGCCGATGAGTGCCGACGACAAGGTCGCACTTGCCGGTTTTCAGGTCGTCGAGCGTTTTTTGTATCTGCGCCGGAGTGCGGAAGCGGCTGAGCACCTCGACGGTTATCGGGAAGCCGAAAAATCGCTGCACGGCGGTCTGGTAATGCTGCTGGGCAAGCACTGTCGTCGGCACGAGTATCGCCGCCTGGCGGTTATCGAGGATGCACTTCATCGCCGCGCGCAGCGCGACCTCCGTTTTGCCGTAGCCGACGTCGCCGCACAGCAGCCTATCCATCGGCGTTTCCGACTCCATGTCGGCCTTGATCTCGTTTATGCTGCGCAGCTGATCGTCGGTTTCGGTGTAGCCGAAGTTATCCTCAAACTCGCGCTGCCACGGCGAGTCGGGCGCGAAGGCGTGGCCCGGTATGCGCGCACGCTCGGCATATAGCTTTATAAGCTCGCCGGCTAATTTCTTCGTCGCGGCCTTGGCGCGCGAGCGCGCACGCGACCACTCAGCGCCGCCCATTTTTGAGAGCTTAACGTGCTGATCCTCGGCCGCGCCGAGATATTTCGTCACCATGTCCAGCGCCGTTGCCGGAACATAAAGCGTATCCGTTCCGGCGTAGCGGATCATGATATAGTCCTTTTCAAAGCCGTCCACCTTCATCTTTTTTATGCCGGCAAAGCGGCCGATGCCGTGAACCTCGTGGACGACAAGATCCCCCGGAGCAAGGTCTGCATATGAGTTTATGCGCTGCCTGTTCGACGGGGCTTTTTTGTTTTTATGCTTATGCTCGCGCACGCGCAGAAGCTGCATATCGCTTATGACGGCAAGCTTTATGCCGGGATACTCCATGCCTGCCGACATGCCGCCGACGGATATAGTGCAATATCCCTCCTCCGGCAGCTTTTCAAGCGTTTCCTGAACGTAGGCGATGATGCCCGAATCCTTCAAAAAGCTTTGCAGAAGCTCGGCTCTGCGCATGTCTCCTGCCAGAACCACAACGCGGAAGCCCTGCTTGAGATACGCCGAAACGTCCTCGGCGGCGGTCTTGACAGAGCCTGCGTACGACGGCAGCTGCTTTGCCGGGATGCTCGCGAGCGTTTTCGGCTCCACGGGGTAGCGCCCGACGGTGAATGCGTCGGCCATGTACAGCGCGTGCTCGGATAAGACATTCGTCAGCTCATCCCAGCTTATGCGGAACGACGGTGCGTCGGTCGCGACCATGCCGCTTTTGACAAGCTCGCTCAGATCGTCGCCGAGCTGCTTTGCAAAGCCCTTTGCTCTGTCCGCGCATCTGGGCGGCTGGTCGAGGAAAACCACCGCCTCCTCGGGTATGTAGTCCGCGCCCGAGGCCTTTTCGTACAGAAACGGCATGTATCTGTCGGCGTATTCGATCTTAACATTCTGCTCGAGCCGCTCGATATCCGCGCGCAGATTCTGCTCAAGCTGCCGCAGCTGCTGCGAGCTTTTGTGCCTTGCGCATTTATCCGCGGCGGCGCGCAGTGCGTCCGTAAGCGACTCCGTTCCGCCGGAAGCGAGCGTCGTAAGGCTCTCCGCCGCCGGGAGTATTCGACAAATTTCGACGCTTTCCGTTCTGCGCTGGGTCTTTATGTTGAAAAAGCCCATGCTGTCGATATCGTCGCCCCAGAATTCAATGCGCACAGGCTCGGGATACGCCGGCGAGAAAAAGTCGATTATTCCGCCGCGCCGGGCAAACTGTCCCGTGCCCTCTACCTGCTCGCAGTGAGTGTAGCCGCAGCGCAAAAGCGCCGTTTCCAGCTCCTCCGGAGGGCAGGGTTCGCCGTCTTTGACCGTGAAAGCGGCTTTGCCGAGCGTCTGAGGCGGTATTGCGCGCTGCATGAGCGCCGATACCGTTGCTACCGTAACCGGGCTTTCGCCGCATCTGAGGGCGTTTAAAACAGCAAGGCGCTTTTGCTCGGCCTCTCTGGACGCGGCCAGCGAGGGGTAAAACGTGAAGTCGCGCGAGTACAGCGTGTTTACCGGCCGGCCGAGCATGGCCTCGAGGTCGCGCGAGAAGCTCTCTGCCGCGCTGTCGTCCGGGCACACCACGAACATCGGCAGCTCCAGCTTTTCATAAAGCGCCGCGGCAAGGTTTACCCTGTGTATGCCCGAAAGTCCGGAAACGAGCGCAGGAAGCCCTCCGCTCTCCATCAGACCCGGGAGGGCGGCCGCTTCCTTGTTTTCAAAAATCTGCTGATTGAGTATTTTCATAGTTTTATAATTATACCTTTTTTTTATATCGAATTCAAGTTTTTCAGAGGCGCATTGGCGCACCTACGGATACTCATATCTCTGGTATCCCGGTATCGAGACATTGGTAAAAACCGTAGCTGCCGCGCAACCCGGCAGTGCGTTGCAAAGTTTTTTGCCGCACCCATTGGCTCCTCTGTCAAGGGGAGCAGGCAGCTTTGCTGACTGAGGGGTTGAATTTAATTCGTGCCGTAGGCACACCATCGGCTCTCTGCTATCAGCTCACGGCTATCAGCTGCGGTGAAACCGCACGGTTTCGTCGGCACCCACCGGTCGGGCAACCGTAATAAATGTATTGGTATCAGTGTAAAAGCGCCTCTAAAAAAATGTTTTTGCCTGACGGCAATGATTTAATAACACCTCATCCGTCACCAAGGTGACACCTTCCCCTCAAGCTCCGCAGGGGAAGGCATTTAGAGGCGCATTGACGCTGGTACCGATACGGTTTTTGCGTCAGCCCGACCGGTGAATACTGACGAAACCATTACAGGCGGAACGGGCAAGCCCGTTCCCTACGAGCGACCGCTGGCCGCAGTGAAGAGCTAACAGCTGATAGTTAATAGCTGTCAACCCCTCGGCAGCAAGCTGCCTGCTCCCCTTGACAGGAGAGCCAATGGGAGGCGGCAAAAACTCAGCATTGCACTTATGTAGCGCGAGGCAACCACGGTTTTCTCCGCAGCCTCGATACCGGGACACCGCAATAAGCGTATCCGTAGGTGCAGTAATGCGCCTCTAAAAAAGCGCCTCTAAAAAAGCCCGTTCCTTGCAAGTCTATATCCTATAGATATAATATATAAATATACTACATTAATTATAATATATTTATATTGCAAAGGGGGTGGGGATTTGATATAATATATTAGTTTCAAAAATGGGGTAATTTGCGAATAAACGAGGATCTGTATATGAGCGTTAATTCACTGAACGATATATGGCAGGCGGTGCTGGGCGTGCTGGGTCAGAACCTGACGGACACGGCCATTTCCACCTGGTTTGAGGATTGCGAGCCGGTCGAGATCGACGGCAGCACCCTTGTTCTCAAGACAAGCTCGGATTTTAAGCGCGACATTATAGTTAAGCGCTTTGCCGAGACTATAAAAAACGCGATGAGCGACATTTTTTCGACCGAGTTCACCGTCAAAGTGCTCACCGAGGACGAGCTTGGCGACTATGAAGAGCGCAAGGCCGACAACGATCCCCTGCCCGAGATGGCAGGCTACACCTTCGATCGCTTCATCGTCGGAAACTCCAACAAGTTTGCGCACAATGCCGCCGTTGCCGTCGCGCACAAGCCCGGCAGCGCGTACAATCCTCTGTTTATCTACGGCAACTCCGGCCTTGGAAAAACGCATCTGCTGCTGGCCATCGGCCAGTATATCCGCGAGAACAATCCACGTGCGAAAATCGCCTACATAAAGGGCGACGAGTTCACAAACCAGCTGCTGAAGTCCATCAAAGAGGGCACTGGCGAGGAATTTCGCATGAAATACCGCAACGTTGACCTCTTCCTCGTTGACGATATCCAGTTCATCGCCGGCAAGCAGGCCACGCAGGAGGAATTTTTCCACACCTTCAACAACATTTACGAGGCCGGACACCAGATAGTAATCACCTCCGACCGTCCGCCGATTGAGATGAGCCTGCTCGATGATCGTCTTATGAGCCGCTTCCAGGGCGGACTGATGGCGGATATCCAGCCGCCGGACATTGAAACGCGCATGGTGATAACCCGTGCCAAGGCAGCGCAGCTCGGCCTCGTTCTGGAGGACGATGCGGTCGCGTATATCGCCGAGACGATAACCTCGAATGTGCGCCAGATCGAGGGTGTCATAAAGCGCCTTACGGCGTACAGGGAAATACTCGACAGCACCATCGACACCGCCGCCGTCAAGCGCGCTATAAAGGACGTTGTGCGCATCGGGACATTCATCCCCTCGCCGCAGCTCATCATCCGCGAGAGCGCGCGTTATTTTCAGCTCTCCGAGGAGGATCTGCGCGGCCAGAACCGCAGCAAGGCGACCGCCACCGCGCGTCAGATATCCATGTATCTTATCCGCACGCTCACCAATCTTCCGCTTAAGGAGATCGGCGCAGAGTACGGCGACAGAAACCATTCGACAGTTCTCTCCTCAATCCGCAAGGTCGAGGAGATGATAAAGGAAGACCCCATGTATTCCGCCGCCGTCCGCGATATAACCTCAAATATAAATTCGCAATAATTTTAGAGGCGAATTAAGGCTGATACGGATACGGTGATTGCAGTTGCCCGGTTCGAGACAATGGTGGAAACCGTATCGTTTCGCGCTTTTTTAGAGGCGATTTGACGCACCTACGGATACGGTGATTGCGTTGTCCCGGTGTCGAAGTTACCGACAAAACCGTGAAACTCTCGCGCTACGCAAGGTCGTGCTATATTAGTGCAAAATTAGGCTGCACCCCATTGTCTTCCCCTTGCGGAGCTTGAGGGGAAGATGCCGCTTGCGGCAGATGAGGTGTAATTATATCCGCGCCGTAGGCGCTACTTTGTTTCAATATGTATCGGTTTTGCCGGCACCAAAATCCATAGCTGTAGGGAACGGATTTATCCGTTCCGCATATACCGGTTTCGTCGGCAGTTTCCGGTCGGGCTGACGCAATGAATGTATCGGTATAATGTGAATTCGCATCTAAAAATGTGGCGGTTAGCACCGCAGATTTGATAACACCTCATCCGTCACCAAGGTGACACCTTCCCCTCAAGCTCCGCAAGGGGAAGACAAAAGGGGTGCGGAGCAAAACTCAGCAGCGCACTATCGGATTGCGAGGCAACTACGGTTTCCTCCATTGTTTCGACACCGGGCCACCAGAGATATGCGTATCAGTGCAAACTCAATGCGCCTCTAAAAAAGCGCGTGGCAACCACGGTTTCCTCCGCACCCTCGATACCGGGCAACCAGAGATAAGCGTATCCGTGACTGCGTCAATTCGCCACTAAAAAAACCAACAAAGGAATGTTGATTGTTTGTTTTTTTGTGTTGAAAACTTGGGGTCAAAATTTTGTGTGTTGAAAGGCTCAAATTTACGAACATTTTTGTCAACACAAAAAAATGAGGCGTATCAGGCGATTTTTCTACTTTTCCACAATAATTTCAACTACTGCTAATACTACTGAACTTAAAAAGATTTATTTATATATCATTCTATTTTTTTCGTTTTTAACGGGAGGAACGTTATGAAATTTTCATGTGAAAAGCACATTCTTCAGGCAGCCGTTGCAGTGTGCGCGAGAGCGGCCGCCGCGAAAAGCCCCATCCCGACGCTCGAGGGCGTTCTGCTCGAAGCCGGCGAAAGGCTTAGAGTAACGGGGTACGACCTTAAAAAAGGCATATATACGACTGTTGAGGCCGACGTTTCCGAGCCCGGCAGCATAGTCCTCGACGCCAAACTTTTCGGCGAGATGGTGCGCCGCATGCCCGACGGTATGGTGACTATATCCTCCGACGAGGATAACAAAACCACCGTCAAGTGCGGAAAAACCGAGTTCTCGTTCATGGGCATGGACAGCGGCGAATATCCCGAGCTGCCCAGCGTTGACGGAATAAGAAGCTACAAAATAAAGCAGGGCGTGCTCAAGAGCATGATAAACCAGACGATGTTCGCCATCAGCGATAACGACAGCCGCCCGGTGTACACAGGCTCGCTGTTCGAGGTCGAGGCCGGAACGCTGGCTATGGTCTCGGTCGACGGCTATCGCCTCGCGATCCGCCGCGAGCACATCGAAGGCCCGGAGGAGCACAATGAGTTTATCGTGCCCGGTACGGCGCTTTCGGATATCGAGCGCATCAGCGCAAGCGACTCGGAGGAGGATACGAATATCTTCGTCGGCGCAAACCACGTCTCGTTCACCGTCGGCAGCACAGTCGTAATAAGCCGCCGGCTCGAGGGCGACTTTCTCAACTACCGCAAGGCAATGCCCGACACCTTCAAGATCCATATCAAGGTCGGCAGAGGCGAGCTTTTGAAGGTCGTTGACCGCGTCGCGCTGATCATCGACGAAAAGACCAAAAACCCCGTGCGCATGACCTTTAACGAGAATTTCATTGACTGCCTGTGCAACACCCCCATCGGTAAGGCCGAGGATGTGTGCTTTGCCGAAGGCAACGGCGAGGGTCTGGAGATCGGCTTCAACGGCAAGTACCTCATGGACGCTTTGAAGGCCGCCCCGGCCGACGAGCTGGATCTGTGCCTGAACAGCAATACCTCGCCCTGCATCATGGTCCCCTGCGACGGCAGCGATAAGTTCAAATACATGATCCTCCCGATAAGATTAAGAAGTTAAAAATTCATGCAAGCATGAATTTTTAACTTCAATGAATAGTGAATGATGAATAATGAATAATTGCTGTGGCGGCTAACGCCGCAGATATAATAACACCTCATCTGCCGCAAGCGGCATCTTCCCCTCAAGGGGAAGACAATAACGAAACCTCTGCTGCGTGCCGTTGTATTGACTGCGGCAATAGATGCAGCAAAACGGAACAGGCAAGCCTGTTCCCTACAATGGGTGCAACCTAAATTTTGCACTAATATAGCACAATCTCCCGGGGCGCGAAACAATATGGTTTTATCCAATGTTTCGATACCGGGTTCACGCAATAGACGTATTAGCAAAATTTTAATTCGCCTCTGAAAAAACTTAAAGGAGCGGCGATAATTCGCCTCTGAAAAAATGGATGTAGAGATAAGTACAGAGTTTATAAAGCTTGATGCGCTGCTGAAATTTGCGGCGCTGGTGGGCACGGGCGGCGAGGCGAAATATGTCATCGCCGAGGGTCTTGTCGAGGTAAACGGCGAAAAGTGCACGATGCGCGGCAAAAAGCTGCACGCGGGCGACACGGTCACGTTTGAAGGCGAGACTATAAAGATAACGAAATGAGAATAAACCGCATTGCCCTCAACGGCTTTCGCAACTATGATTTTGAAACGGCGGACTTCTCGCCCGGCACGAACGTCATTTACGGCGAAAACGCGCAGGGCAAGACCAATCTGCTGGAATCGGTGTACATGCTCGCGATGGGCAGAAGCTTCCGCACCCGGTTTGACAGGGAGCTTATCGGCTTCGGCTGCGACAGCGCGGAGATACTTGCCGACGTCGTGAGCCACGAGCGCGAGCAGACCGTGAGGATACTGCTGCGCAGCGGCGTGAGAAAGCAGATAACCGTAAACTCGGTGAAAAAAACCGCGTCGGAGCTGGGCGAAACGCTGAATGTAGTGCTGTTCTGCCCGGACGATCTGAACCTGATAAAAGAAGGCGCGGCGGCGCGCAGGCGGCTGATGGACAACGCGATAAGCCAGATCCGGCCGCGCTACGCCGAGTACCTTTCGCAATTTAACAAATTCTACGAGAGCAAAACGCGCATCCTCAAGGACTGGCGCGAGAAGCCCTCGCTTCTGGATACGCTCGATGAGTTTTCCGACGGCATGTGCCGCACCTCGGCGCAGCTTATCCGATACCGTGCCTCGTTCGCCGCGCGCCTTGCCGATGAGGCCGCGCCCATACACAGCGAGTTTTCCGGCGCAGACGAGAAGCTCGGCATTGAATACTCAACCGTGTCCGCGGTCAAGGACCCGACCGCATCGGCAAAGGAGATTTTCTACGACCTGTGCGACCACATGGAGGCGCATCGCCGCGCCGAGCTTGACAGCGGCCAGTGCCTTTCCGGCGCGCATAAGGACGACCTGATAATCAGCATAAACGGCAAAAATGCGCGCAGCTTCGCAAGTCAGGGCCAGACGCGCACCGCCGCGCTTTCAATAAAGCTTGCCGAGCGCGAGATCTATCTCGACGAGACCGGCGAGTATCCGATACTGCTGCTCGACGATGTGCTCTCGGAGCTTGACACGAAGCGACAGGAGTTCGTGCTCAACCGCATCGGCGGCGGACAAACGCTCATAACCTGCTGCGAGGATGAGGGCATATCGCGCCGCACCGGCGGCAAGGTGCTGCACGTCGGAAACGGGAGGATAGGCTGATGTATCTGCATCTGGGCGCGGGCGCGGTCGTCCGCAAGGACAGCATCGTCGGCGTGTTCGACCTCGATAATACCAGCCAGTCGCACCTTACGAGAAAGTACCTCGCCGCAGCCGAAAAAAGCGGCCACGTCGTGAACGTCGCCGAGGATATTCCCAAAAGCTTCGTCGTCTGCCAAGGCGCCGACGGCATGACCGTGTATCTGAGCCAAATGTCACCCCAAACCCTCTTCAAGAGATTTTTAGAGGCGATTTGACGCAGCTGCGGATACGCTTATCTCTGGTGGCCCGGTATCGAAGTTACCGGCGAAACCGTGAAACTCTCGCGCCACATTAGTGCGGAGCTGAGTTTTCCGCCGCACCCTTGCAGGGAACAGGCTTGCTGTTCCGCTGTAACGGTTTTGCCAGCACCCACCGGTCGGGCAACCGCAATAGACGTATCCGTAGGAGCAGAAAGGCGCCTCTAAATGTCTTCCCCTTGCGGAGCTTGAGGGGAAGATGCCGCTTGCGGCAGATGAGGTGTAAATAAATCCGCGCCGCAGGCGCCACATTATTGAACCGGGCAATCAATGATCGCCCCTACAACTATAGATTTTAGTGCCGCAAAACCGATACATATGACAACAATGTAGCGCCTACGGCGCAGATTGAATGACACCTCATCCGTCACCAAAGGTGACACCTTCCCCTCAAGCTACGCAGGGGAAGGCAAAAGGGACGGTCTGTGACCGCCCCAATGAATAATGAATGATGAATAATTAATAGTGAATAAT
>ERZ827512.1459-NODE-1459-length-23181-cov-6.651215_pt1 | contig 23181 bp, 21 predicted proteins | sample MGYA00519916_ERZ827512 | MGnify/ENA primary metagenome ERZ827512 (study PRJEB31778, sample SAMEA3449335) | human gut metagenome | biome: human gut; feature: human-associated habitat; material: faeces | place: United Kingdom | collected 2010/2012 ... | reverse complement strand
ATCCGACACAATGGCCAAGTGCCGGATAGGAACGGCAAAATTTTTTACACTTCTAATGCTTCTTTATCACACATTAGCAATCACTGACAGACGTGAAGTACAAAGCAAGTACTGTTGACAAACATAGCACAATATGATATAATAATACCAACCTATAAAGAGTGCGCGAGGGACAAGCCCTATGACCGCACAGCAACCGCCGAAGGGCAAGGTGCTAACGCTTGAACGATGGGGTGATATGAGTAATCAAGCAATCCTGTCGTGACGATGGGATTGCTTTTTTGCACTCTTATAGGAAAAAATATATAGGAGTGTACAGAATCATGCGTACCATCACAAATCTCATCAACCCCGAAAAGCACATCTATGTCCTTTTCAACAATCAAGCTCTCTGCCGACAATTCCTCGCCCAAGCAGAATGGGAAGGTTTCACCATCGACGATAAAAAGCCAACTGAAATTGAGTGGACGGATGCACTTGCCGTCCAACCTGATAAGAAACTCTGCCATTTAGGATTTGCCAGCAGAATGGCATTGCACTCAAGTCAAAAAAACATCGTCCGAATCGATTATGAGAAATACATAAACGGAGCAAAACATTATACTGTTTAAATGCTAAGGAAGAAGATAAAAACGGAAACCTTCAGATCGTCGAATACCGCAAGAAGGATGGCAGAAAAGGAAAGAAAACCACCACTCGCAGAGTTGTCCCCTCCCACGAAATGAGCATTGAAGACTTCGATGCTTGGAAAGCACGCCTCACGGAAGAAGCTCATGATTACTTCAACAAGGACAAGCGTGAAACTCGTGAAAATGTATCTATCGAAAAACTTCTCGAAACAGATCTCGTCTGTTATGAATCGGTCGAGGACGAATACATTCGAGAGGAAGACGAAAGACAAGCTCTACCTAAAACAATGGATATCGCAAGCGAAATCATGCAGGTACTAACTCCACTTCAAAGAAGCAGATATATAAAGTCCAAAATGTACGGAAAGAGTACCTATGCAATCGCTGCAGAAGAAGATTGCGACCATAAAGCCGTTCTAAAAAGCCTCCAGTCAGCTCAAAAGAAAATCGACAAAGAGTTGGCAAAACGTGGTTACTAAAATTTTCAACTTATTTTCGAAAAACAGGTCCCTAAAACCCGGATTTCATGGGTATAGGTGAGGAACAAAAAATTCCTCACTGATATTTGACAACTGAATACCGATATAGCAGATACGTTACCGACTCCGCGCGAGAGCGCAAGCCACACAACGGCAAATGGTACGCTGTAATCAACTTATACACTGTCGAAGGAAAACGCAAAGAGAAATGGCAAGGTCTTGACCTGGAAGCCAAAAAAGGAACCAACCCTTGCGACCAGGCAGACAGACCCAAGGCAGTGCAATACATAGGAACATACTACAACTCTGCGGAGATCAAACAGCTCCTTGAGTGCTTGGATGGCGATCCTATGAAGATAGCAGTCATATTGACCGCTTATTATGGACTTCGGAGAAGCGAAGTGCTGGGACTGAAATGGGATGCGATAGACCCCGTTGAGGACAAGATCTATATCAGGCACAAGATCATCGAAAACAAGCTGAACGGCAACGAGATCGAAGGTCTTGATGTCATGAAAACAAAATCCTCCTACCGGTCTCTCCCGCTGATGCCATTCATCAAAAAGGCTTTAGAGGAAGAAAGAACACGGCAAGAGGAAATGCAACGAGTCCTGCGTAAATCGTACAACAGAAAATACCTGGATTATGTGTGCGTAGATGCGATGGGGGATATTCTGAAACCACAGTATGTCACAGAACACTTCAAGGTGATTCTCGAGCGAAACGGGCTGAAAAAGATCCGCTTCCACGATCTGCGTCACTCCTGTGCCTCACTGATGCTGGCAAACGATATTTCCATGAAAGAGATTCAGGAATGGCTTGGGCACTCGAACATCAGTACCACGGCAAATATTTATGCGCATGTAGACAGCGAGAGCAAGCGGGAAAGCGCAAGGATCATCGATAAGGTTCTGTCAACAGAAGAAGCCGTATAAGCAAAAAAACGGGGTCAAGACTGCCATCCTGACCCCTATGTGGCGGAGGGTGTGAGATTCGAACTCACGCGCCGTTGCCGGCAAATGGTTTTCAAGACCACCTCGTTATGACCGCTTCGATAACCCTCCGTGTATCAAACTGACCGAAAAGTCAGCAAATACCGAAATATGAAATTAAGAAAATTGCGAGAAAACTGCGAGATGCCCATCTCGCAAAGTGCAAGAATAAGTGCGAAAAACCCAATAAAATCAAGGGTTTTGGGGAGTTTGATGTGATCAGAACGATAGTTTTTCAAGACCGCCTCGTTATGACCGCTTCGATAACTCTCCGTAGATTACCGGCACATATCCGTAGCCGTCCCGGTAACAAGGACTATTATACAACAAAACCGGGCGGTTGTCAAGTAAAATTTCCGAAAAACGGTCAGCAGAGTATGATCAGCACTAAAACGGCGACAAGGGACGCGCAGAAAAACAGACCGACTGCGAGCCCTACAAGAATTTTTATAAGCGTTTCGGGCATTGTTTCACCTCCGTTCGGTTTCAGAAAGATGCGGCTATGTGCTTATTGTCTGCGGTTTATAGTATTTTATGCTTAATTTTCCGGCAGATATTGATTTTCTCCGGAGGGTATGGTATAATTAATTCCGAACGTCAGGGAATTTGTTTCCCTTGGGACGTCGGCTGCAATTATAATCCGGAACGGAGAAACTGCACTATGGACAGAAAGATTAAAGTTACTGTATGGAACGAATTCAGACATGAAAAGACCCTTGACGGTGCGCGTGATGTTTACCCCGACGGCATCCATGCCTGCATAAAGAGCTTTCTTGACGAAGCGGGCTGCGAGGTGCGGCTGGCGGCGCTTGACGATCCCGGCCAGGGCCTGCCGGACAGCGTCCTCAACGATACCGATGTCCTCATCTGGTGGGGACATATGGCTCATGAAGAGGTTGACGACGGGCTTGTCGAAAGGATAAAGAACCGCGTGTTCAATTACGGCATGGGCTTCATAGGGCTTCACTCCTCGCATATGTCAAAGCCCTTCCGCGCGATAGTCGGCACCTCCGGAAACCTTCTCTGGGGCGACGAGCAGAAGGAGATCGTGTGGAACATAATGCCCTCCCACCCCATTGCAAAGGGAATCCCGGAGCATTTCGTGCTTGAAAGCGAGGAAATGTACGGAGAGCCGTTCATGATCCCCCAGCCCGATGCTGTGGTGTTCACTGCATGGTTCGAGCACGGAAACGTCTTCAGAAACGGCTGCTGCTTCCTCCGCGGACTGGGAAAGGTTTTCTACTTCCAGCCCGGACACGAGACCTGCCGCAGCTTCTACGACGAAAACGTCAGAAGAATAATAATAAACGCCGTGAAATGGGCTGCACCGGAGGACGGGTACGCCTGCCGCTACCCGTCGGAGTGTCCGCATTATAATAATCTGGTGTGAGTTTCAGCCTTCCCCCCGAGGTGAAGGTGTCCGGCTGTTCCGCTTGCGGGACAGCCGGACGGATGAGGTGTAGGTTCCGCGCAGCGGAACCGTTTTCCTGACGAAAGGTAACATAATGCATCGCAGCCCTGCAAGCAGCTGCACACCTCATTACTGCCTGCCGCGCTGATTCCGGTTTGCAGGGGCGCGGCAGGGCACAAAACAGTATGAACCGACCTGTCCGCATTCTGCGGCATTAACATATATAAAAGGTATAAAAGGAACGAAACATGAACTTCGACAAAACACTCTATCGCTCCCTTGCCGTTCAGCATATCGGCTGTGAGGCACCGCGGGCGTATTTTATTCCTTATCAGTCCGAAAATATCTCCGACGGCGATATTACGCTGTCCGGAAGCGGCCGGGAAAGGTCTGCATATTTCAAGAGCCTCTGCGGAGAGTGGGACTTCAGATGGCTCCCGTCCGTCGACAGGATAACCGACCCTGACGCAGAATTTGCGGCAATGGATGAGAAAATCACCGTTCCCGGCTGCTGGCAGGTCGAAAACGGAATGAAATACGACGTTCCGCAGTATACGAATATCAATTACCCCATCCCCTGTGATCCGCCGCATATCCCTGACGACGTCCCCTGCGGGCTTTACCGGCGCTTTTTCACGCTGACCCCGGAGCAGGCGGAAAAGCGGGTGTATATCGACTTCGAGGGCGTTGATTCGGCATTCTACCTCTGGATAAACGGCGAATTCAAGGCGTACAGCCAGGTAAGCCACTGCACGACCGAGGTCGAGATAACCGACCTTGTCACCGCCGGACGCAACGAGATCCGCGTCATTGTCACCAAGTGGTGCGACGGCACGTATCTTGAGGATCAGGATATGTGGAGAATGTCCGGCATCTTCCGCGAGACATTCCTCCTCTTCCGCGACGCGGAACACATAAAAGACGTGTTTGTCCGCACGGAGGTTTCCGAGGATCTGTCCGAAGCGTCGCTGAAGCTTGAGATAGATAAACCGGAAACGCTCCCCGTTACCCTCCGCCTCACCGCCCCCGACGGAACCGTTATCTGCGAAGGCGCGGCTGACTGCAGAACGGTTATCGGGATCTCCTCCCCCATACTCTGGAATGACGAACGGCCGGAGCTTTATACCCTGTATCTCCATGCCGGAAACGAGGTTCTCCGTTTTCCCGTCGGTCTGCGCAGGATCGACGTGAAGAACAAGACCGTCCTGCTCAACGGCAGAAAATTCAAGGCAAAGGGCGTTGACCGCCACGACAGCCATCCGATCCTCGGTCACACCGTTCCCTTTGACCATATGCTCCGCGACCTTCTTATAATGAAGGCAAACAATATAAACACCGTCCGCACCTCGCATTATCCGAACGACCCGAGGTTTGCCGCACTCTGCGACCTCCTCGGAATATACGTTTGTGACGAGGCTGACATCGAGACGCACGGAATTCAGGTGTGCGGCCCGCGTGAGACGATGTACACAACAAACTGGGACTGCCTCACCGATAACCCCGACTGGACAGCCGCCTATCTCGACCGCGCAGAGCGCCTGCTTGAGCGTGACAAGAACCACCCGTCGGTCATAATGTGGTCGGTAGGAAACGAAAGCGGCATCGGCATGAACCACCGCCTTATGAGCGATTATTTCCGCCGCCGCGACCCCTCACGCCTTGTCCATTCCGAGGACGGAACGAGAAGAGTTCAGGAGTATCTCCATTCCGACGACCCGGCAGAACAGGAAAAGGGCTGGTGCCGCTATGCCGACATCCAGAGCCTCATGTACCCGCCGGTCGACGAGATCGTGAAGTACTATGCCGAAAATCCCGTCGTCCCCCAGCCGCTCTTCCTCTGCGAGTACAGCCACGCAATGGGCAACGGCCCCGGCGACCTCAAAAAATACTGGAAGGCTTTCTATGAGCATGACGCGCTCTTCGGCGGCTGCGTGTGGGAGTTCTGCGACCATTCCGTTGCGGTGAAGCTCCCCGACGGAAGGATAAAATATACCTACGGCGGCGATTTCGGAGACACCCCGAACGACGGAAACTTCTGCGTCGACGGACTTGTTTTCCCCGACAGAAGACCGAGCAGCGGCATGAACGAGCTGAAATCCGCGCTTTTCCCTGCGGAATTTGCCGCCGACCCGGAAAAGCCCGGCAGATTCACAATGACAAGCCGCAGATTCTTTACCGACATCGCCGAGGATTTCGACGTTGTATATACGCTTGAGGTCAACGGAGAGGTCATTCGCTCCGGCAGACTGAGCCTTCACTGTCAGCCGTGGGAAACGGTGTCCTTTGATACCGCGATCCTGCCGTCGGATATAACCGGCGCGGCTTACGTCACCTTTGAGCTTGCGTACAATCACCCTACCCCGTGGGCAAAGACCGGAGATACGGCAGGCTTCCGCCAGATATGCTTAAGCGACAGCCGCTTCAACCCCGGAAATATAAGGACGGTTTACCCCGTGACCGCAGAGACGGCCGGGAATATCCTCACCGTCACCGCCGGCGAAACGTCATACGGCTTTGACACCGTTTCCGGAATGCCGGTTTCGATGGTTCACGAGGGCAGAGAATACCTTGCCCGCCCCGCCGCCTTCTCCGTCTGGAGAGCGCCGACCGACAACGACAGGTATATAAGAAACAGCTGGCAGAGCGAAGGACTTGACCGCCTCACCTCCTTCTGCCGCGGCACAGAGATCACAGGCGACGCCGATTCTGTGACCTTTACCGCAAAAACCGCCCTCGCCGCCGACAGCAAGACTCCGTCGGTCGAAATCACGGCGTCCTATACCGCCACCGGCGACGGCAGGCTGAAGATAAAGTCTTATGTGAAGGTCGCGGAAAGGCTCCCGTTCCTCCCGCGCTTCGGACTTGACCTTGTCCTGACGGAGGGCATCGAAAACCTCCGCTGGTTCGGCTTCGGTCCGGATGACTCATACTGCGACAAGCGGCTTTCGGCAGGAAAGGGTCTTTTCACCTCAACCGTCACCGACAGCTACGAGCATCCGATAAAGCCCCAGGAATCCGGCAATCACTACGGCACGGAATATGCGGAAATAACCGCCCTGAATCATCAGGGAATCGCCGCAGAGGGAATTTTCGAATTCTCCGCGCTCCACTATTCTGTCTCTCAGCTCGGGACCGTCGGTCACGACTGCGACCTTGTCCCGTCGCCCCTTACATTCCTTTCGCTGAATCATGCCGTTTCCGGAATAGGCTCCAACTCCTGCGGACCGGAGCTTGACGGAAAATATCGTCTTTCTGCCAAGGAATTCACGTTTGAGCTTGAGCTGTACGGCATCTGACAGACAGCCTCCGGAACCGAATATCAAAATGCGCCGCCCGCGCAGATACGGGAGGCGCATTTTTGTTTTTCCGGGGCAAAACCCGGCTGTTTTTTTGCTTGAAATTCACTTCTGAGTAAAGACACCCCAAGCATTTCGTCAACCTGCACAAAAATCAGGGGTCGTTTTTGTACACTGTTAACATCACATGAAACGATAAAACAATGATAAAATATACTCGGATAAGCCGGAAAGGCGGGTGCCGGAGAGTGAAACTTATATTCCTCGGAGACAGCATAACACAGGGTGTCGGAGCGTCCGATCACGCACATTCCTTTGTCGGAATCGTGGAAAAAGAGACGGGCGCACGGGTGCTGAACGCCGGTATGGGTTCGACGCGGATTGCTGCATCCGACCTTCAGTGGGACGAACCGCACTGGCACGCGCTTGACTTTGTGACAAGAGCCGCAGTGCTCCCCGATGACTGCGATTTCATCTTCGTTTTCGGCGGGACAAACGACTACGGTGACGGAGACGCACCGGTCGGAGACGAAACCGATAAAGGCGTCAATACCTTCGCCGGAGCCGTGAACCGTCTGATAACCCTTCTGACCGCAAAATACGGAAGGAAAAGAGTCGTGTTCATCACCCCGTGCCGGAGATATTCGGAGGAAGCGCATTTCTGCCGGGTGAACGGAGCGTATGTCGCACCGTTTCCGGAGTATGCGGGGATGCTGAAAAGCCTCCTTGAAAAGCACGGGATAAGGTACATTGATCTGTACTCCGACCCGGAAATGCCGAAGCCGGAGAGCACCTCCGAAACCGCCTGCTTCCGCGACGGGCTTCATCCGAACGACCGTGGCCACCGGCATATCGCCGACAGGGTTATATATTTTTTAGAAGCAAACGGAAACATCCGTGCCGGAGAATGACCGGCGGAAAGGCAAAAATATGGTCAGAATCAGACTGAATGACCTTAAGAAATTCTGTAAGACCGCACTTGTGAAAGCCGGAGCGTCGGAAAAGGACGCGCTGACGACAGCGGAGGTCCTCTCCGAGACCGAGGCATGGGGAACCCACAGCCACGGCGTCAAGAACCTGAACAACTACATAATCAAGTGCGAAAAGGGCGGCGCAAGCCTGACTGCTCAGCCGACGATAGTGAGAGAAAGCCTCTCTGCGGCACTTGTTGACGCACATCAGTCCCTCGGAATGGTCTCGGCAAGCTACGGTATGAATCTTGCCATCGAAAAGGCTGAAAAGACCGGCATCGCAATAGTAAACGTCACAAACTCCACCCATTTCGGCGCGGCGGGCTATTATTCCAACATGGCTGCAAAGCGCGGAATGATCGGCATCGCAATGTCGAACGTCGATCCCAATATGACCCTCCCCGGCGCAAGGTGTCAGGCTACTGCACGCACTCGGTGGGGCCGCTTCTTCACATAACCGGACTGCGCCCGAAAACCGTGACGGGCTTTGAGGGGATATATAACAAGCGCATGGCAAGAATGGGCGCAAGAGCCGGTCATATGGCGCTTGAGATCGTCCGGCTTGAGAACGGCGCGCTGATAAAGAGCATTCACGGCGTCGGACCGTCGCGGAATTCGGTGTGGTACAGCATTTACGGCTCAAAGGGACGGATCGAATCGGCGCGCGAGGACGCGATGGCGGGCGACAACAACCATGTTTACGAGCATCTTGACGATACCGTCTCTGCTCCCGCAAGCTACGAACACGTGGATGAGCTGACAGAGCAGGGAAAGAAGAGCGGTCACGGCGGAAGCGACATAAAGTGCCTGTATTACGCGGTCGAGAACATCCTCGGCGATAAGAATTCCGAGATCGTTGACGTGTACGAGGCTGTCGATATGTGGATGGTCGGGCAGTTCGGATATTTCTCCGCGCTTGCCGGAGGGGTTCCTGTCGATATCCCCGACCTGCGGAGCAAAGAGGAGCGCGACCGCTTCAGAAACGACACAAGATGCACCGACCCGAAGGCGGCGGGCGATATGCTCCTGCCGTCATATTCAAAGGGCACGCCGAAGGTCGATGAAGCGGTTTATAACGGCATCCGGCGCAGATGGGAAGAAAAAGAAGCAAAAGCGGAGGAAAAAGCGTGATGGAACAGCTGGTCATGCGATGGACAAACGACGGCAGTCCGGCTGTCATGCCGCAGGTTCCGGAGGGGCTTGGGCTGACCGCGCTTCCGGAGATGAAGGACGGGGTGGAGCAGTGGCTCGACGTCGTTCAGTACGGCCTTTCCGAGGGCAGACAGGGACGGGAATACTATGACACCGTGATGGTCGGCCATGAAAATTACGATGCGCAGTACTGTTACCTCATAACCGACGGGGACAGAGCCGCCGCAACCGTTACCGTCATCTTCGACAACGCAAAAGCCGACGGGTATATCCATATGGTCGCCTGCCGGGAGGAGTACCGCGGACGCGGCATCGGCACGTATATGAACGCGCTGTCGGTCTGGCTTCTGAAAACCCACGGAATGAAAACCGCTTACCTCACAACCGACGACTGGAGGATCCCCGCGATAAAGTCATATCTGCGTGCCGGGTTCACTCCCGATCTGTCAACCGACGACTTCAGGGCGCGGTGGGAAAAGATCCTCTCCGGAATCGGAAAACGCTGAAAAACTCAAAAACAGCAGTGCGCACAGCTCTGCTGTTTTTTGATAAGATTGACACCGCCCCCACACTGTGATATAATATCAGCGGCACAGCGAAACATCTGCTCCGATTTAAAACTCTTTTTTGATAAAAGTTCTTGGAGTTCTCAGAACCTTCTTTCAAGAAGGTTCTGAGCGGGTCCGGGCAGCGCCCGGCTGAAATAATCATGAAAAATAATAATCCATTTCCGAATTCGGATACGAATAAAAGATATTATACATACGATTATCATATGAGAAAGACGTTCGGCGGGAAGGTCATGAAGATACCGCTTGACGGGGGCTTCACCTGCCCGAACATCGACGGGACGCGCGGGCGGGGCGGGTGTACCTACTGCACAAAGCAGACGCTTCCTTACCGCGGGAAACCGCTTGACGTCCAGTTTGAGGAGGGAAAGGCTCCGCTCCTTAAAAAATGGCGGCGCGAGGGGCGGCGGGAGATGTTCATCCCGTATTTTCAGGTTTTCACGAACACCTACGCGCCGGTTGAAAGGCTGAGAGAGCTTTATTATGCCGCGCTTTCGCTTCCGGAGACGGTGGGGTTAAGCATTGCCACCCGCGCGGACTGCATCGACGGCGAAAAAGCCGCGCTTTTACGCGAGATATCGGAAAAGACATACCTGACGGTCGAGCTGGGGCTTCAGACGGTTCACGAAAGCACCGCGGCGCTTATAAACCGTGGGCATACCTATGAGGAATTTCTTGCCGGGTACGAAAAGCTGCGCGGGCTTAACGTCTGCGTTCACCTGATAAACGGTCTGCCGGGAGAGGATGAGGAAATGATGCTTGAATCCGCCCGCAGTGTCGCGGCTCTGCGCCCGCATTCGGTGAAGATACATATGCTCTACCTTGAGCGCGGGTGCAGGATGGCGGAGGATTATCTTGCCTCGCCGTTTCACATTCTCACCGGGGAGGAGTACATTTCGGTGACGGTTTCCCAGCTTGAGCTTTTTCATCCCGACACGGTGATCGGCAGGCTGACGGGTGACGGCATGGCGCAGAATCTTATCGCTCCCCTCTGGTCGGAGAAAAAATTCTGCGTTCTGAACGGCATTGACAAGGAATTTGTCCGCCGCGGGTCGTTTCAGGGTGAAAAATATTTTGGGGCGCTGCCCCGTAGTTGCGGAGCAACTACCAGCCTCATTTCTTGAAAAGAAAGAGGGGAAAGAAGAACTAAAAAAATTTTTAATGAGTCGGCTGATGAGCAAATGTTTTTTGGTGGGATCGCGGGGGCTGCGTTTGTCCGACCTTGACACCTGTTGGGTGATATGCTATAATTTCATCATCAGAACTTCCGGGGGTACAACATGAAGATAAAAGTAAAAAAACTGAGAGACGGGGCGCGGCTCCCGCTGCTTGCGACCGACGGGGCTGCCGCGTGCGATCTTTACGCGCTGCTTGAAGAGCCGGTAACGCTTGAGCCGGGGCAGAGGTATGCGATACCGACCGGCATTGCGATCGCTCTTCCCGATGCGGACTGTGTGGCTGTCGTATGTGCGCGGAGCGGGCTTGCGCTGAAAAGAGGGGTGGCCCTTGCGAACGGCATCGGAGTCATCGACAGCGACTACCGCGGAGAGCTTTTCGTCGCGGCGATAAACAATGACAGTCAGCCGCAGGTCATCGAAAACGGCGACAGGGTCGGTCAGCTCATGATCCTGCCGGTCATCCGTGCGGAATACGAGGAGTGCGAAGAGCTTGACGGCACTCAGCGCGGCGCCGGAGGCTTCGGCTCGACGGGAGCAAAATAAAATGATCCGGCGGGACGGAAGGGTCAGGAGGGGAAAATCATGTCGGACGGGGAAAATCCGCATACCGGTCACAGGAAACGGGTAAGAAAAAGATTTACCGACGAGGGGCTTGAGAGCTTCAGCGATCACGAGATCCTTGAGCTTTTGCTGTTCTACTCCGTCCCGTGCCGGGATACGAACGAAACGGCGCACCGCCTTATTTCGCGGTTCGGCTCGCTTTCGTCGGTTTTTGACGCCGGGATCGGGGAGCTGACAGACGTTGAGGGGATCAGCCTGAACACCGCGGTGCTGATAAAACTCATCCCGGCGCTTTCAAGAGCCTATCTTCTGGACAGGGACACCCGATATCCGTCGTTCCGCGACCCGGAAAAGCTCGGGAGGTATCTTGTGAACAGCTTTATCGGCTGCACCGGAGAGCGGCTTATTGCCGTGTATTTCAACAACCGCGGCGAATGCATCGGGAAAACGGTAGTCAGCGAGGGTACGGTCAATTCGACCGACATTCCGGTCAGGAAGATTGCCGAGACCGGTTACCGTATGAAAGCCGCATATTTCGTTCTTGCCCACAACCATCCCGACGGCGACCCGATTCCCTCTGCGGAGGATATTTCGGCAACGGAGACCTGCACGGAGATATTCTGCCGTCTCGGGATCCCTCTGGCGGAGCATTATGTTATCGGCGGGAATTCCTGCCGCAGGATAATTTCGGCGGACGAATGACCGGTGAGACGGCATAACGGCGTGACAGTAAAAAACGGAACCTCAGCCGGCAAAAAAGCCGGTTCCGGAGTTCCGTTTTTTCTTTTTCCGAAGTCAGTCCGCGTCTATTCCGTCAGCGCGGCATTTCTTCCAGTCAACCGAGATAGACTGGATTATCTTGCCGCCGCCGAAATCGACTTCCTTCTGAACGACATATCCCTTATCGATCATTGAGCGGAGCGCCATGGCGACGTCCTTTCTTCTTATTCTGTTGAAGCGCGAAACCGATTCGACGGTCGCCCAGAATGTGGGATACGACTTTTTTGCCTTGTTTTCCTCAAGGTATTTCAGATTTTTGAGTATAAGACGGTATGCGTCGAGATACGGATCAACGATCTCGGGCAGAAGCTCCACCCAGCTTGCGGTATTTTTCAGCTGGTTGCTCATTGCGCCGCGGATGGCATAGACCCCGACCTTTTTCCCGAGCTGGGAAATAAGAAAGCTGCATACGGAGTTGAAGTGGCCGTCTCCCGAGAACAGGATAAACGTTCCGATATCCTTCGATTTCATGGCTTTCTGATAAATGTGGTCAAGCATTATGAAATCGGTAAAATCCTTCTTGAAGCTCGTTGAGGTATTCTGGGTCTCGATTATGTAATTAGAGACTTCGCGGATCCTCGGTATCTCCTGCCTGAGGGCAGGATTCGAGAAATCGGCAAAGAAAATTATCTCTTCCATCTCGTACTTCTCAGAGAGAGCATCGCGCCACGCCTTTATGTCGGGGCGCATATTGCCAAACAGCTTGTCGAGCGAAATATACCAGTGCTCGTAATCGACAAACGCAATTGCCTTCGGCTTACCATCCGTCTTTTTTCTTCCGAACAGTCTGAACATTGTTTCCTCCTTTCTTCCGTTATTCCGTTTCCGCACCGGCTTATGCCGGGGACGGTATACGTTATATATATTTTATCATATATCCGGCGGACAATCAAGCGGTGAATGAAAATTTCCGCTCACCGCACGACACCCTCGCCGTCCCATACCGGGATAAAGCTCTCCTCCGCCGTGCCGCCCTCCTGTATGAAGCCGTTTGTTATGCCTGCTCCGCGTGCATAGGCGACCACTTCCGCATACTCTCTGTCGGTCAGCCGGCGGGAAAGCTCTCCTGTCATTCCGGGCATGGGGGTGTACTGATTCATTATGCTTATGTAAATGCTGCTGCCGTATTCGCGGTGCAGGTAGTCGAGGATCCTGACGGAGTCGTCGGTGTGTCCGGGAAGGACGAGATGCCGGACGATCACGCCTTTTATCATCATGCCGTCCCCGTCAAAGACCGCCTCTCCTCTCTGGGCGACCATTCGGTCAAGCGACGCTTTTGCGATTTCGGGATAATCCGGTGCGCCAGACAGCACGGCGGCGAGAGAGGGATCCATGTACTTGAAATCCGGCAGGTAAACGCCAACATAGCCGCGGAGCGAGTCGATTACCGTCGGCAGCTCATAGCCTCCGCAGTTGTATACGACGGGTATCCACAGTCCCTTTTCCCATGCAAGCTCAAGCGCCGGCGGTATGAACTCCGCCCACGGCGTAGGGGTGACAAGATTTATGTTGTGCACTCCCTTTTCCTGAAGCTCAAGGAAAATCTCCGAAAGCCTTTCGGTGCCGACCGGGAAACCCGCGTGTCCGCGGCTCAGCTCCCGGTTCTGGCAGAACACGCAGCCGAGATTGCAGCCCGAAAAAAACACTGCGCCCGACCCGCGTGATCCGGATATGCACGGCTCTTCCCAGAAATGCGGCGCGGCACGGGCAACGACCGGTCTGTCTCCGCAGCCGCAGAAGCCGGTCTGCCCGTACTGCCTGAGGACTCCGCAGACGTGCGGGCAGAGACAGCAGGGTGAAAAGTGAGGCATGGGATCTCAATCTCCTTTCGGAATGAAAAACGGGAGTGAAAAGAGAAAATTAAAACTCCCGCGGGAAATATCGCGGGAGTTCTGGCGCGCCTGGGAGGATTCGAACCTCTGACCAATCGGTTCGTAGCCGAGTACTCTATCCGCTGAGCTACAGGCGCATCATTTTCAGCGTTAGATATTGTACCACACGAGCCGGGATTTGTCAAGGGCTTTTGGAATTTTCTTTTCCGGAATTCTTCAGAGACGGCACATTTTCCGCCCGGATGTCAAGAATGACCCTATGCCGTCCGGAAAAGCAAAAAATCCGTGAATTATATTGAAAATATCGCGCAAATGTATTTACAACCTCATGATAATGTGATAAAATATAGTTTGGCAAAGAATGCTGACATTCCACAGCCGCATATTGCATATCAAAATTTCACATACCGGAGGATATGAAATGGCAAGAAAAAAGATCTCGATGGACGGTAACACCGCCGCCGCACACGTTTCCTATGCGTTTACGGAAGTTGCCGCCATCTACCCCATCACGCCGTCCAGCGTTATGGCAGAGCTGACCGACTCCTGGTCTGCGACCGGGCTGAAGAACATTTTCGGCGACACCGTAAAGGTCATCGAAATGCAGTCCGAGGCGGGTGCCGCAGGCGCGGTCCACGGAAGCCTTGCAGCCGGCGCACTGACCACCACCTTCACGGCATCCCAGGGACTTCTCCTCATGATCCCGAATATGTACAAGATCGCCGGAGAGCTTCTGCCCTGCGTTATCCACGTTTCGGCGCGCTGCGTGGCTTCCCATGCGCTCAACATCTTCGGTGACCATTCCGACGTTTATGCCTGCCGCCAGACCGGCTTTGCAATGATCGCCGGAACCAACCCTCAGGAGGTCATGGACCTCGGCGCGGTCGCTCACCTTTCCACCATCAAGGGAAGAGTTCCGTTCATCAACTTCTTCGACGGCTTCCGCACCTCTCACGAGATACAGAAGATCGAGGCGTGGGACTACGACGACCTGAAGGAAATGGTCGATAAGGACGCCATCGCCGCATTCCGTGCGCGCGCACTCAACCCCGAGCACCCGGTTCTCCGCGGCTCGGCTGAAAACGGCGACATCTTCTTCCAGCACCGCGAGGCCTGCAACCCCTACTACGACGCCCTTCCCGGCATCGTCGAGGATTACATGAACAAGGTCAATGAGAAGATCGGAACCGATTATAAGCTCTTCAACTACTACGGCGCGCCCGATGCCGACAGAGTCATCGTCGCTATGGGCTCGGTCTGCGACGTATGTGAAGAGGTCATCGATTACCTCAACGCATCCGGCGAAAAGGTCGGACTTGTAAAGGTGCGTCTCTACCGTCCGTTCGTTGCGGACAAGCTTGTCGAGGCTATCCCGGCAACCGCAAAGAAGATCGCCGTCCTTGACAGAACAAAGGAACCCGGCGCTCTCGGCGAGCCGCTTTATCTCGACGTTGTCGCCGCTCTCGCTTCAAAGGGCGTCAGCGCAAAGATCGTCGGCGGACGCTACGGTCTCGGCTCCAAGGATACTCCTCCGCAGTCGATTTTCGCAGTCTACGAGAACCTGAAGAAGGACGAGCCGAAGGCTGACTTCACCATCGGGATCGTTGACGACGTCACCGGTCACTCCCTTGAGGAGAAGCCGGCTCCCGATACCTCCGCAAAGGGCACCATCTCCTGCAAGTTCTGGGGTCTCGGCGGCGACGGAACCGTCGGAGCCAACAAGAACTCCATCAAGATCATCGGCGACCACACCGACAAGTATATTCAGGCTTACTTCCAGTACGACAGTAAGAAGACCGGCGGCGTGACCATTTCCCACCTCCGTTTCGGCGATAGCAAGATCAAGTCCCCGTATTATATCACGAAGGCTGACTTCGTTGCCTGCCACAACCCGTCCTATATGCTCAAGGGCTATAAGATTGTTCAGGACGTCAAGCCCGGCGGAACCTTCCTTCTCAACTGCCAGTGGACAAAGGAAGAGGTCGATCACCATCTCCCGGCTGAGGTCAAGAGATATATAGCCGACAACAATATCGCTTTCTATACCGTCAACGCGATCGACAAGGCGCGTGAGATCGGCATGGGCAAGCGCACCAACACCATCCTTCAGTCCGCATTCTTTGCTCTCGCAAACATCATGCCGATAGCAGAGGCTGTTGACTACATGAAGTATATGGCAAAGAAGTCCTACTCCAAGAAGGGCGACGCCGTTGTCGAGATGAACTACAAGGCTATCGACGCAGGCGTTGACGCTCTTGTGAAGTACGACGTTCCGGACAGCTGGAAGACCGCTTCGGCAGAGAAGACCGAGTCCGAGATCACCGGCGACCGTCCCGAGCTTGTCAAGTTTGTCAAGACCATCGTTGAGCCTGTTTCAAAGATGCTCGGCGATACCCTCCCTGTTTCGGCATTCGGGGACAGCGCAGACGGTACCTACCCGCAGGGCGCATCCGCATATGAGAAGCGCGGAGTCGCGGTTGACGTTCCGGAATGGATCCCCGAAAACTGCATCCAGTGCAACCAGTGCGCATTTGTATGTCCTCATGCCACCATCCGTCCCTACCTCCTGAACGAGGAAGAGGCAAAGGCGGCTCCCGGGAACATCAGATACACCGCAAAGACCCTCGGCAAGGACGTTGCAGGGCTTAAGTTCACAATGGCTGTCAGCCCGCTTGACTGTATGGGCTGCGGACTCTGCGTGAACGTCTGCCCCGTCACCGCAAAGGCAAAGGCTGCCGGCACTCCCGAAAAGGCTGCTCTCGTAATGAAGCCCCAGGAGACCCAGTCGGCAGAGCAGGCTGTATTCGATTACTGCGTTGAAAACGTTTCGAAGAAGCCCACCTCCTTCCCGCTCCTCAAGAACAGCCAGTTCGAACAGCCGCTGCTTGAATTCTCCGGCTCCTGCGCAGGCTGTGCCGAGACCTCTTACGCACGTCTCATCACTCAGCTCTTCGGCGAGAGAATGTATATCTCGAACGCTACCGGATGCTCGTCCATCTGGGGCGGCTCGGCTCCCGCTACTCCTTATACCGTCAACCGTGTCACAAAGCGCGGTCCGGCATGGGGCAACTCCCTGTTCGAGGACAACGCCGAGCACGGTCTCGGTATCTATCTCGGACAGAAGACCATCAGAAACCGCCTCATCGGCTACGTCAAAGAGCTTGCCGGCATCGTCAAGGACGATGCTAAGCTCGCCGTTATCAACGAGTATCTCGATACCGTTGACGACGGAGCAAAGAACGACGCCGCTACAAAGAAGCTCGTTGCCATGCTTGAAAACTGCAGCTGCGAATGCTGCGGCGAGCTGAAAGCAAAGATCCTTGACGAGAAGGATTACCTCTCCAAGAAGTCCATCTGGATCTTCGGCGGCGACGGCTGGGCATATGACATCGGCTTCGGCGGTCTTGACCACGTCATCGCTTCCGGCGAGGATGTCAACATCATGGTATTTGATACCGAGGTTTACTCCAACACCGGCGGACAGGCTTCAAAGGCCTCCAACATCGGTCAGGTCGCGCAGTTCGCGGCGGCAGGAAAGGCTATCGGCAAGAAGGATCTTGCGCAGATCGCCATGTCCTACGGCTACGTCTATGTCGCACAGATCGCCATGGGCGCCGACATGAACCAGACCCTCAAGGCTCTTACCGAGGCTGAGGCTTACCACGGTCCGTCCATCGTCATCGGCTACGCTCCCTGCGAAATGCACGGACTCAAGGGCGGCATGACCAACTGCCAGGGCGAAATGAAGAAGGCTGTCGAAGCCGGATACTGGCAGATGTTCCGCTACAACCCGGCGCTCAAGGCCGAGGGCAAGAATCCTCTTACCATCGACTGCAAGGAGCCGACCGCAAGCTATATCGACTTCATCAAGTCCGAAAACCGTTACAGCCGCCTCGCTCAGGCATTCCCGGAGAGAGCCGCAGAGCTGTTCGCAAAGGCTGAGAAGTCCGCAAAGGCCAAGTTCGAGCATCTGAAGAAGATGGAAGAGCTTTACAACTGAAGCAGAGCTTAATATCTGACGTCAGCTGACGGTCAAAAAAACTCCCGTCTGTACTTTTCACGGTACGGACGGGAGAATTTTTCGTTTTACGGTATCAGGCTCTCCGCGCGGCGGACGATCTCCTGAACCGTTATGCTTCCGATGCCGAAAAGACGGCGGAAATTATATCAAACTGACGCATCGACGCAGAAAAGCCGCTTTTCCCGGTTACGGGGCAGAGCGGCTTTTGATTTTCCGGTGCGCCGACTTGCTGACTGCCTGTCACCCGCACCTTCCCGTCACCTGCTTACCGCACAGTAAAGCTCCCATCCGCGCGCTTCGGAATATGCGGAGACCGTGCCGGATGACGGGGCTGAGATATAGTCGAAATACATGGGGAGGACAAACTCTCCCTCTGTGTTGATAAGACCGAATTTTCCCTCGGAATTGCCGACGACCGACAGCCCGCTGACGAACGGGGTCGCCGAGGTATAGACAGCCGGGGTTATCCAGCCGCTGTCAAGGTCGATGAATCCGTACCTGCCGTTCTTTTCAAGCAGAATGGCACCGTCGGAGTAATTAACGAGCGAAAAGCCGTTCGGAAGCTCGAAATAGGTCCCGTTCCGGGCAAGGAGACGGTTTTCGGTGAGAAACAGCTTTCTCGACTTTGTTCCGCGCATGATATACCGCACCATGACGTAACCGCGGTCAAAATAATACGAACCGAGGCTTTCGATGCCGTCGGAAATCGGCTCGCCGTAGACCTGATGCACCTTCATTCCGATATTTTTGTCATAATAAACGGTTTCGTTGTGCGCGAGCGTGATGACGATCTTTCCGGCGCGGTCGATAAAGATCATTCTGTCCTCAAAGTCAACTGCCGCCGCAAGTCCTTCCGGCGAAAAGCCGTAAGCGGTTTTGAACTGCGGTTCTATTACCGTTGTTCCCTCCGCGTCACGGTAGCCCCACATCAGGACTGTTTCGACGGAATAGAGCTTTCCGTCGATCTCGGTGGTGACGGCATTGCCTGCCTCGTTCTTCTTTTCCGAGACAGGGATATCGACGTTATCGGTTTCGCTGCTGCCGTCGGTTTCGGGAGGGACTGATGTATCGTCCTCCGATGCTGCGGGGGGATCGGTTTCACTGCCTTCCGTTGTCTCTTCGGGGTCGGTGCCGGGGGCTGAGCCGGAGTCGGTCTCCGGCGGATCTGTCTCCGGAGGCTCTGATGTCGGCGGAGCCGTTGTAATTTCGGTCAACACGTCAACATACTGAGAGAACGGGTACAGACCGGTATCCGGGGCGAAATACGACGGGCTGTCGAATCTGAGCGCATTGAAATCTATCCTGTCCGCGCTGATCTCCCCGGTGCGGCCGGTTTTTTCGTTGATCCCGTAATATTTCCCGCCGATCATCACTGCCGGGTCGCCGTCGTCGGTTTTTGCATTGACAAGCGAGCCGGTGAAATTCTTTATCAGCTGTTTCCCGTCGGAGTTGTATACCGAAACGCTTTTGCCGTTGTCAAGCAGTATCAGCCCGAAATACAGCCTGACCGACGGAAGAGTTACCTTGTCCTTTACGGTCTTGATGATCCACGTGCCGTCTGCCTGACGGTAAAGAATATTTTTTGATTCCGTCACTTTCCGTGCGGCAAATTTGTTTTTCAGGTTTCCTGTGTCAAAGCCCAGCCTTGCAATTGACGATGACTGTCCGAAAACCCCGTCGGATATCTTCCAGCCGTCCTTTTTCATGTCCGCATAGGAGAGAATGAGGTCAAGGAGCTTTTCCGCATCCTCTCCGCTGACGGTTGTGTCGGTCGGCGGCTCGGTTTCCGGCGGCTCGGTCGTGCCGGGAGTGGTCGTGGTGTTGTCCGACGGGTCGGTGTCATCTCCGCTTCCGGTGGTGCCGGCGGTATCCGTGATATGCGGGGCAGGGCGCTTTATGAAGGAAATATCGTACGCCCCCGCCTGCCAGAGTATGACGGCGGAGATCATTGCGGCGAAAACAAGCAGTGCGGTTGCCCTGACTGCGGCATTTTTCAGAAATTTCATATGGTTTATCCTTTGCCGTGCCTTTCCTCCGGTTGACCGGATCTATTTGTGGTACTTTCCGTTGTTTGCGATGGAGAGTGCCCGGTATATCTGTTCAAGCAGTATCACCCGCATGAGCTGATGCGGGAAGGTCATTTTCGAAAACGACAGACGGAAGTCGCACGCCGCCTTCACGTCCTCTCCCATGCCGTCGGAGTCGCCTATCACGAACACGACGTCGGAATAGCCGTTCACCGCCGCGTCCTGCATCTTCTCCGAAAGCTCTTCGGACGAAAGCTGTTTTCCCTCGACGCAGAGGGCGATCTTATACGCCCGCTTCGGCAGCTTCGGGATAAGCTCCCTGTCGTTCTGCGTCTCGGTTATGCTCAGCCTTGCATAGCCGCCGATGCGCTTTGAGTATTCCTTAACCGCGTCGCGGAGATACTGCTCCTTCAGCGTCCCGACGCAGAGCACCGTTATGTTAAGCATCCGATAAGCTCCCTCCCGGCTTCACATTCATGCCCGCACGGAGCGGCGGTTACCCTGTCTCCGCACACAGCGACAATGTCGGCGCCGCTTCCGGAAAGCGCCTTTCCGACGGCTTCGAGAGCGGCTTCGGGGGTATTGTTCTCCTCACTGAGATGCGCGAGAATTATGTGCTTTGTGCCGTCTGCGCAGAGCATCGATGCAAGTGCCGCGCAGTCGCTGTTGGACAGATGCCCGCCGCCGGAGAGTATTCTCTGCTTCAGTGCTTCGGGATAACTGCCTTTTCTGACCATTTCACTGTCGTGGTTTGCCTCTATCATCACGGTTTCACAGCCGGAGAGCATTGTACAGACCTTTTCGGTAACATACCCGATGTCGGTGACGATGCCGACGGAGCTTCCGGAATACGATACCCGGTACCCGACGCATTCGCGGCTGTCGTGCGGGACATCGAATGCAGTTACCTCCGCGCCGCAGGAAAGCTTCACGCTGAATTCTCCGTCGTGTGCGGTCAGGCAGCTTTTCAGCGGACAGCCGTCCGGCACCGTCATCGCCTTTGCCGATTTTTCCGTCATGTGGACGGGGATCCCGTATTTTTTTGTAAGCACCGGCAGGGCGCTGACGTGGTCGCAGTGCTCGTGCGTCACGAATATTGCGGATATTTCCTCTATCCCGCACCCGACAGACTCAAGCGCGCGGACGACAGCCCTTGCCGTCCTTCCCGCGTCGATAAGTATCCGGTCGCCGCCTGCCGTGACAAGTGTGCAGTTGCCCTTTGACCCGGAAAACAGGCTGATAACAGACAGTTCATTCACGGGAGCTTTACCCCCTGATTAACCGTCAGCCAGATATACATGAGGTCGATCATGACCGATAATATAAGCGAAAACAGGATATACAGTATGAACTCCGACCTTTCTCTTCTCACAGCCGCCCCGGCGATGAAGCTGTCCTTTTCGGAGTCGGACATGGTGTCCGGCAGATCGCTTTTTTCCGGCTTCTTAAGCATTCCCCGGTTAATGATTATATATAACACCGCAAGCACTCCTGCCCCGATGCAGTAGACGTGAACTATCCAGCCGAGATAGAAATGAATCGCCAGCCTGTATATCCCTGAGACGAGGATAAAGGTCAGAATGAGGCGGAGGAGCTTTCTGTAATTCGGTTTTCCTGACTGTTTTGGTGTTGACATCTGTTTCGGTCCCGACAGCACGGTGCTGCCGCCTTGTCTGTGATTTGTTAAAGTTATTATAGCATACCCCGCCGGCGGTTGTCAATGAGACGGTGGGAAATGTAACAATTTTCTCGCGCTCATCACCCGCAGCAGCAAAAAGAAATAACCACCCACATTTCCGAGCCGGGGCGGTCATTTCTCGGTAAATAAAACTCTTCGTGAGGAGCAATCATCCTCTGCACCATTATGCCGAAACTGCTCCGTCTGATCAAAAACTTTTTTCAGTACACTTCTTTGCTACTTTCTTTTAAAGAAAGTAGTCGTTCCTCCTCCTCCTCACTCCTCCCGTTCGCCGTTCAGAGCCATAAGACCGAGACGCAGAGCGCGGGCGGCATCTGCGCGTTCCTCGGGGGAGCCGTTTTCGAGAAGAGGAAGAAGTTCGCGGAAAAAGGCGCCGCGGATGGTGGGATCGCTGCGCAGAGCGTCGGAATCGTAGAGAGGGAGCGTGCGGTCAAGCACCTCGAAATAGAAAAGCCCGTCGCCGAACCTCGCGGCTATGCCTTCTGTGCTTATCCGCAGCGACGGCGGAACGTTTCCCGTCAGAATCAGACGCAGAAGCGTGTCGGAGCCGTATTTTCCGACGATCGCCGCACGGAGCTTTGTCATCAGCTCGTCGTCAGTCCGGCATCCGGAAACGTCCGCGCGGCAGATCTCATAGCGGCGCTTTGAGAATCTGACCCCGGCGGCTTTTACCGAGGCAATCCCACGTGACTTTTCGATGTCGAGAACGATGGCACCCTTGTGCCCGGTTTCTCCGAAATCGCGTCCCTCAAGACATCCGGAGTAGGCATAATACGTGTTTCCTACCCTCTTCATTCCGGCGGAATTGTGGACGTGACCGAGGGCGCAGTAATCAAATCCCGTTCCGGCAATGTCGCTTTCCGAAACCGGGCAGTACGGGGAGAGGGGATTTCCGACGTCGGCGTGGGCGCAGAGTATGTTTATCATGTCGGAATCGGCAGGCTCGCGCCCGACAAACGGGCAGACGTCAAGCGTGCTTTTCGTGAACGCATAGCCGTAAACATCGACGCCGATCTCCGGAAACCTGAAACGGTTCAGGGCGGTGTCGCTGAAGATATAAACATTTTCCGGAATATCCGATACGGCGTAGACGCTTCCGGAGGTGTACGGGTCGTGGTTTCCCGGTGATATCACAAAACGGCAGCCGGGAACCGACGCCATTTCACCGAAAAAAAAGTCGGCGGTGTTCTTTGTGACCGATTCGCTGTCGAAAAGGTCGCCTGCAAGCAGAGCAAGCGCAACTCCGTTGTCTTTTATGTACATCATGAGAGAGGAGAAGGTTCCCCTCAGCTCTCTGCGCCGCACCTCCGATTTGCCCGCATTGCCGCTTCTGAAGGGGCTGTCAAGGTGTATGTCGGCAGAGTGAAGTATTTTCGGCATGGTTTTTGCCTCCGGGTTTTGTTATTTTTGAGATTTAGGGTGTATGGGCTTGGTTTTACGACAGAGATTTTCCGACATCGTCAGAGCCTCTCCGTTTTTCTTTCTCCGGAGAAAGAAAAACTAAAAAAGAAAGAGCTGCAAGGGGGATACCCCCTTGACCCCCGCTTAAGGTGGCGACACCACCACCGCATGAGGTATCAGCGG
>ERZ827512.1450-NODE-1450-length-23307-cov-4.164975_pt1 | contig 23307 bp, 21 predicted proteins | sample MGYA00519916_ERZ827512 | MGnify/ENA primary metagenome ERZ827512 (study PRJEB31778, sample SAMEA3449335) | human gut metagenome | biome: human gut; feature: human-associated habitat; material: faeces | place: United Kingdom | collected 2010/2012 ... | reverse complement strand
GCCGCATATATTACGCACAAATTCGGGTTCGTGCGGCGGCCATTCGAGTTTGCCGGCTTTCAGCACGGCAAACTCCGAGTCCGGCGATAATAAGAAAGCCGCATATATTACGCACAAATTCGGGTTCGTGCGGCGGCCATTCGAGTTTGCCGGCCTCCGGCTCGGCAAACGCCGAGTCCGGCGATAATAAGAGAGCCGCGTTCCAATTTACACACCTTTGAACACCCCATATCCGCGCGGCGGCTTGACGGGATTTCCCCGCCGGCGGTATGAGAAGCCGCAAAACGCCGCGGCCGTAAAGCAACACTGTACAAGCTCCGCCCGCGCCCGGCCGGCGGACATGCCCCGCTTTCGCGGAGAAAAGGAAAGGCGCTTTTCACGATGAAACAAAAATCCATTCTTCTGCTGCTCGCCCTGCTGTTCGTCCTCGTACCGGCGACGTCCGTACAGGCGGCGGAGGACGAGAGCTTTACCGTCAGCTACGGCAAGGGCTATTATTTCGTCAATCCGCTCACCGGCGCGGAGGCGACCGGCATCTTCACCGGCAAAATCCCCGCGTCTGTCACGGTGAAAGCCGGCGGCAGCGTCACGGTAGCCGAGAACACCATCGTTTTCCGCGATTACGAGTTCGTCGCGTGGGAGCATAAATACACCGTGGTGGAAAACGGCGAGGAAAAAACGGTCACCAAGCGCTATTCCCCCGGCGACACGCTCGAGAACGTCACGCAGGACGTCACCCTGCAGGCGGTCTGGAAGCGCCCCGCCGAGCTTCCGCTGCAAATCGGCGGCTTCCTCTATTACAAAAAGGGCGACGTCAACGTCGACGGCGACGAGCCGGCGCCGGTGCGCTACACCACCGGCCAACCGCTGATGGTGGCCGACTGTCCGTTCCGCAAGGACGGGCACAGCTTCACCGCGTGGGTGGACGGGGACGGCCGCGTCTATCCGGCCGGCAGCGAGCTGACGCCGGACAGCGTCACCGTCACGCTGCTGCCCATCTGGGCCAAGGACAACGAGGCGGTGGCGACGCACCGCGTCACCTATACGACCGACGAGCCGGGGCTGACCGGCGAGCTGCCCGCGTCGTTTGAGCTGTATGAGAAAAACACGTTTATCGTCGCGGAAAACACCCAGTCGAAGGCCGGCTTTGCGTTCTCGCACTGGGAGGACCCCGACGGCAACCGCTACGCTCCCGGGGACACATACACCTGCACCGGCAGCGAAACGGTGCTGCGCGGCGTCTGGGTCCGAACCGATGCGCAGTTTACGCTCACGCCGTCCTGCTCTGCGGGCGGCAGCATCACACCCGCAGAGCCGCAGAGCGTGCCGCAGGGCGGGACGTGCGTATTCGTTTTTCTGCCCGAAGCCGGCTACGAGGTGTATTCGGTGACGGTCAACGGCGAAGCGGTGGAGCCGTCGGACAGCTATATGTTTGAAAACGTCTCGGCCGACGCCGCGCTCCATGTCGAGTTCGCAAAAATCGGCGCCGCGCCGTCCGGCGACGTATTCCGCATCACGCTGCACACGGGCGAGGGCGGCGCCGCCGCGCTCGACGGCGCGCCGGAGGTGGAGGAGGGCGGCAGCCGCGTCCTCACGGTCACGCCCGAGGACGGCTACCGGCTCGCGCGGCTGACCGTCAACGGTCTGGAGCGGACGGCGGACGAAAACGGGCGTCTCGCGCTCGAGGGCATCCTCGAGGACCTGACCATCGAGGTCACGTTTGAAAAGGCCGACGGAAACGACGCGCTCTATTTTATTATGATTGCCGTAATCGTCCTGATTTTTGCCGCCGTGGGCTACTTTTTCTATCAAAAACGGAGGTAGCCGATGCGGTCAGCAGAAGAGATGTTAGACGCGGTGCTGTCGTTCGCGCGGGCGGACGACCGTATCCTTGCGGTAGGGATGGAAGGCTCGCGCGTGAATGTCAACATCCCGCCCGACGCGTTTCAGGACTATGACATTACCTACTTTGTCCGTTCGATCGGCGCCTTCACGGGCGACGACGGCTGGCTGGCGCGCTTCGGCAGGCCGCTTCTGGTTCAGAAGCCCGAGGACATGGAGCTATATCCCGCCGAGGAACCGGGGTACAGCTATCTGATGCTGTTTGACGACTACGTCAAGCTCGACCTCACGCTGCTCGAGCCGAAGGACCTGCCGGCGTATCTCGCGCAGGACCGTCTGCGCACGATCCTGCTGGACAAGTGCGGGCTGGTCGGCCCGCTTCCGCCCCCGACGGACGCCGATTACTGGCTGCAAAAGCCGTCCGCGCGGGCGCTTGACGACTGCTGCAACGAATTCTGGAGCCTCGCCGCCTATGTGACGAAGGGCTTATGCCGCCGCGAGTTCCTCTACGCCGCCGACCATTTGCACCTGCTGCGGCGCGAGCTGCTGCGGATGCTGGGCTGGTCGGTGGGGTTCGCCTACGGCTTTTCCTTTTCGCTCGGAAAAAGCTATAAGTGCATCGGCCGCTATCTCGACCCGCGCGACTACGAGGCGCTGCTCGCGACCTACCGGCAGCATTCGCTGCCGGCGCTCTGGGAGGCGCTGGAGGGCTGCATGCGGCTGTTTTCGGACGCGTCCGGCTGCTGCTGCGAGGCGCTCGGCTGCGCGGTCCCGCCATACGAAGCGAATATACGGCGGTATATCGGAGACATGCGGCGGATGTACGCCCCGCAGGCGTGAACCGCGCCGCTCCGTACCGCGCACAAATTCTGTCAGAAAGGACGCTCCCGCTTATGCGGGAGCGACGGCAATAAAGATGTACAGACAATCCGCCTTCGGCGCGCTCTCGGATGGGCGTCCGGCGCAGCTTTTCACGCTGGACAACGGCCTCCTCACGCTGTCGGTGACCGACTACGGCGCGACAGCCGTGCGGCTGACCGTCCCCGACCGCGGCGGCGCGCCAACCGACGTGCTGCTCGGCTACGATTCGGCCGCCGCCTACGAGTGCGACGACAAATACCTCGGCGCAACGGTCGGCCGCTGCGCCAACCGCATCGGCGGCGCCGCGTTCACGCTCGGCGGGAAACGGTACGCGCTTACGGCCAACGACGGCGCCAACCATCTGCACGGCGGCCGCGCGGGCTTCCACGCCAAGCTGTGGACGACCGCGGCGCTGTCGGACAGCGCCGTCGCCTTCACCCTGCGTTCGCCGGACGGCGACGAGGGCTACCCCGCGAATCTGGACGCGCGCGTGACCTATTCGCTCGACGGTCGCACCCTGCGCATCGCCTACGAGGTGCGCGCGGACAGCGACACGCTCTGCTGCCTGACCAACCACAGCTATTTCAACCTGTCGGGCGGACGCGAAAAAATCTACCGCCACCGCCTGCGGCTTTCCTCGTCGGCCTATCTGCCCGTCGGAGATGACTGCCTGCCCCTCTCGCGCGACCGCACGGCCGGCACGCGGTTCGATTTTGCCGAATCCCGTCCCATCGGCGGCGATTACGACAACAGCTTCGACATCGACGGCTTCGACGGCCGCCTGCGCGCCTTCGCCGAGCTGCGCTGCGACGCGACCGGCATCTCGCTCGCCGCCCGCACCGACCGCCCCGCCTTCCAGCTTTACACGGGCGCGTTCCTCAGCGGCGCATACGCGCCGGGCGACGGCGTCTGTCTGGAAACGCAATACCCGCCCAACGCCGTCAACACCCCCTTCGGCCCCGTCCCGCTCCTGCGCGGCGGCGAAACCGCGCGTTCCGTTACCGAATACGCCTTCGGCACGTTCTGACACCGCCGTTTCCGCGTTTCTACGGCATCACCGCCGTTTTTCATCAACACGAATCCAATTCGGAGGTATCTGAAAATGCAGGAAATAAAATGCCCGAACTGCGGCGAATTGTTCCCTATCGACGCATCCAAATACGAGCAGATCGTCCAGCAAGTCCGAACAATGGAATTCAACACGGAACTGCGCGATCGGGAAAAAGCCATCGGCGAACAGAAGGACCGCGAATGGGAAAACAAATACGAGAAGCTGCGCTATGAAAAAGACGGCGAAATCAAGGATTTAGAAGCGCAGCTTTCAAGCAGCGAGACGGATAAGCGGCTCGCCGTGAGCAAAGCAGAACGTAAAAAAGACGAGCAGCTCCAAAAAGCGCTTCTTGAAAAAGAGACGGCGCTTCTTGAAAAAACGCTCGAGATCGAAGCTCTGAACGGAAAGCTGAGCAGCACCGCAACCGACCAAAAGCTCGCCGTATCGGAAGCCGTCCGCGAAAAAGAGAACGAAATCGCCAAGCTGAAAACGGAAATATTTGAAAAGCAACAGCAATTTGATCTCACGCTGAAGGCAAAGGACGAAACCATCGAGCAGTACCGGGACTTCAAATCCCGTCTGTCCACCAAAATGATCGGCGAAAGCTTAGAGCAGCATTGTCTGGATCAGTTCAACACCTTTCGGGCGGTCGCTTTCCCGAACGCTTACTTTGAGAAGGACAACGACGCGCGCGGCGGCAGCAAGGGAGATTTTATTTTTCGCGAAGCCTCGCAATCCGGCATCGAATTCATTTCCATTATGTTTGAAATGAAAAACGAAGCGGATACGACGGCTACAAAGCATAAGAACGAGGACTTTTTCCAAAAGCTGGACAAGGACCGCCGCGAAAAAGGGTGTGAATACGCCGTTCTCGTTTCCATGCTGGAGCCGGACAGCGAGCTGTACAACAACGGCATCGTGGACGTTTCGCACAGATACGAAAAAATGTATGTCATACGGCCGCAGTTTTTCATTCCGATCCTGTCCCTGCTCCGCAACGCCGCACGAAACACCTTAGCCATTCGTCAGGAGCTTCTGGAGGCGAAGCATCAGCAGGTGGATATTGAGAATTTTCAAATCAACCTGAATGACTTCAAAGATAGATTTTCGCGTAATTTTAAGCTGGCCAGCCAAAAATTCAACACGGCGATTGAAGAAATCGACAAAGCCATCGCCCGTCTGAACAAGGTCAAGGAGGAATTGCTCTCATCGGAAAACCAACTGCGTCTCGCCAACGACAAAGCCGAAGACTTAAGCATCAAAAAGCTGGCGAAAAACGCGCCCTCACTTCTGGAGACGTGCGCAGCGCAGGAAAGCGTTTCCCCGGGCAAACGGAGAAGCGGCGGCGCAAAAGCGCAGCGCGAAACGCTCGCCGACGCTGCCGACGACGTTCCGACCACAGTCTGTGCGCCTTCCTCTGCGACTGTCGCGCCGGCCGAGCCGTCGGAATCGTCCGGCAGTACGGCGGACGCTGAAGCAGCAATCGGTTCATCCGTCGTATGACGGGAGGGACGGCAGGGAACGGTTTGCCAAACCGACGAAGCGCAGAACCGCCTGCGCGTCGCCCTTTGCTGAGAAAGAAGGGCTTTCCCTATAAATCCAAGCCGCTTTACAAGACGGTACGCTGACGATAACGAAAAGGCAAGCGGTATAAAGAGATGACAAACGGCGATCGGCTCAAAACAGCCGCACATCTCTCGGACGAAACAGAGACGGAGCATAACGGTTCGCCTCTGTTCGATACAATGCAAATGCAGTCCGCGCGCGGCGTGCTGCATCGCCGGCACGGCAGAATAGGCCACAAAGCCCCTGGTTCGAACGGCATTGTACACGCTTCCACGCACAGCAGACAGAAAAAGCGCCGCCCCTGTCAGGAGCTTGTGTGATCGCCGGACGCCTTTCGCACGTCCGGCGAAAGATGCGCCGGCGGCGTGCGGACGACCGTCATTCGAGGCTTGTCATCCCGAAAACACCTTCCCTGCGATTCGGCACGCAAAAGGACACAAAGAAGAGGACAGACGCTTGCCTGTCCTTTCTTGCGGCCTGTCAAGAGATACGCTAAGCCTTCCCGAAAATACATATGGAAGGAATGCAAAAGCCTGCTAAGCCGTCAAAGCAAGCCGGATTGAATGGATGCAAAAACCGATTCTATTGTAAAGCATCCCCCTTTGTGCGGCTTCTCTGCACAAAGCTTCCGATGCACAAAAGGAGGACAGACAAGCGTCTGCCCTCCTTTTTCCTGCCGGCTACGGCAAGTCCGCGTCCGAAGCATCATTCGCCCTCCCGCCGAACCGTTTGGGCCGGCAGGGGCTTTTTTGTGCTTCTGTCACGACCAGCCGTAGCGCAGCACATAATACACAACATAAAGCCAGTTGAGCAGCCCGTGAAAAATCGCCCAGCCGACCGAACCCCAGTTCACATACGATATGACCATCGCCAGCCCTGCGCCGAAGGACAGCCCCTTCTTGATGTTCTTGGTGACGTTGTTGTTGACGATCGTCTTATTCTCCCGCTTTTCCCCGTAAATCAGCTCTTCCACCGAAACCTCGAGCACCTGCGCGATCCTTTGCAGGGTGTCGATATCGGGCTGGGTCTTTTCGGTCTCCCAGTTTGAAACGGCCTGCCGCGTGACGTTCAGCCGTTCGGCAAGCTGCTCCTGCGTAAGTCCCTTCGCCTCGCGGAAGCGGCGAATGTTATATCCGACCATTGGCGTTCTCCCTTTCTGCATTTCCTGTATGCCAGTATACGCAGCCGGACGCGAAAAAGCAAGCAATGAATTGTTGCGCGCGCCTTTTCCTGTGCAAACGGGGCATTGCGGACGCGCAAAAAGGCCCGAACGACGCGCCGCACAAACCGCCTGCGGCCCAAAGAGCCGCCCGCGGAAAGCCGGGCCGCAAGATACGGGCAGGCGGCGTACTCAGACGTTGAAGCGGAAGAGTACGACGTCGCCGTCGCGGACGACGTAGTCCTTGCCCTCGCTGCGGACCAGTCCGGCCTCCTTCGCGGCGTTGAACGAACCCTTTTCCATCAGCGTGTCGAAGCCGACGACCTCGGCGCGGATGAACCCGCGCTCAAAGTCGGTGTGAATCTTCCCCGCCGCGCCCGGCGCCTTCGTCCCCTCCGTGATGGTCCACGCGCGCACCTCCTTCGGGCCGGCGGTCAGATAGCTGATCAGCCCCAGCAGGCGGTAGGATGAGCGGATGAGCTTGTCCAGCCCGCTCTCGGTCAGGCCGAGGTCCTCCAGGAACAGCTTTTGCTCGTCCTCGTCCAGCTCGGCGATCTCGGCCTCGATCTCGGCACAGACGGCGATGATCTCGGCGTTTTCCTCCTTCGCGCGCCGTTCGAGCGCGGTGTAGAGCGGATTTTCCGCCAGCGGGCGGCGGATGAATTCCTCGCTGATGTTGGCCGCATAGATGGTCGGCTTGTACGACAGAAGCTGCATCGGCTTGATCAGCTCGCGCTCCTTGTCGTCCAGCGTCACGGCGCGCGCCGCGCTTCCCGCGCCCAGCTCGGCGATCAGCCGCTCGACCAGCGCCAGCTCGGGCGCGGCGGAGGCGTCGCCCTTGAGCTGCTTCTTGAGCCGGTCGGCGCGGCGCTCCAGCGTTTCGAGGTCGGCCAGAATCAGCTCGGTGTTGATGGTATCCACGTCGCGCACGGGGTCGACGCTGTCCTCGACATGGATGATGTTGGCGTCCTCAAAGCAGCGGACGACATGCACGATGGCGTCCACCTCGCGGATGTGCGAAAGGAACTTGTTGCCCAGCCCCTCGCCCTGCGCGGCGCCGCGGACCAGCCCCGCGATGTCCACAAACTCGATGGTCGCGGGGGTGTACTTTTCGGGTTTATAAATCTCGGCGAGCGCGTCGAGCCGTTTGTCCGGCACGGCGACCACGCCGACGTTCGGCTCAATGGTGCAGAAGGCGTAGTTCGCGCTCTCGGCGCCCGCGTGGGTCAGCGCGTTGAACAGCGTGCTCTTGCCGACGTTGGGCAGTCCGACGATCCCTAATTTCATCGTTGTTTTCCTCACTTTTGACGTATTTTCTCGTTCCATTATACCCTTCCGGCGCGCGCTTTGCAATAGACAACTTTTCTACACATTTTTCAAAATGATATTTTGAATGGAACTTTCATATCGGAAAATAAATTTCAAAAATCTATTGACATTTGCGGAAAAACGTGGTATCCTATCCACAGGACAAGAAAATGTGTGTTCAAAACCGATATATGAACAAAGACAGATAACGGAGGAATTGAAATATGGTGACGAAAATTCTCGTCGTCGACGACGACAAAAACATATGCGACCTTCTGCGGATGTATCTGGAGAAGGAGGGCTACGAGGTTAAAACCGCTTCGGACGGCGTGGAGGGCGTGACGGCTTTCCGTATGTACGAGCCGGACATGGTTCTGCTCGACATTATGATGCCGAAAAAGGACGGCTGGCAGGTCTGCCGCGAAATCCGCGAGCACTCCTCCAAGCCGATCATCATGATCACCGCCAAGGGCGAGACCATCGACAAGGTGCTCGGACTGGAGCTGGGCGCAGACGATTTCATCGTCAAGCCGCTGGATATGAAAGAGGTGTTCGCCCGCATCAAGGCGGTGCTGCGCCGCTACGCGAAGCACGACACGGCCGACGGCGAGCTGATCAAATTCGAGAACATCGAAATTTCGCTCCAGAAGTACGAGCTGAAAATCTGCGGCAAGCCGGTCGACCTGCCGCCCAAGGAGCTGGAGCTGATCTACTTCCTCGCCTCGAACTACAACCGCGTGTTCACGCGCGACCAGCTTCTTGACAAGGTTTGGGGCTTCGACTACCTCGGCGACTCGCGGACGGTGGACGTGCACATCAAGCGCCTGCGCGAGAAGCTGGAGGGTGCGAGCGACAAGTGGGTGCTGAAAACGGTCTGGGGCGTCGGCTACAAGTTCGAGGTTCTTTCGGAATAGAGCTTTTTCATGTGTGGCTTTGCACAACGGCGTACCGTTTGCATAGCAAGCGCCGTTTCCCTTTCGGGCATTGCGGCCGGTCCCGCAAATCCGGGCCGCTGCCCGACGGGACGGCGCGACTCCTTTCTTTCTCTCCGCGAAGAGAGCCGGGCAGCCGGCTCTCTTTCGCTGTGCGGACAAAAAAGGTCCCGGCACGAGGCCGGGACCTTTTTTCATATGCAGGCAGACCGCCGTCGGTTATTCCGCCTTCTTCTTTTTGGACACCACGATTGCGATGACCACGATGACCACGACCACGACGGCCGCAATGACAATCCACAGCCACATATTGCCGCCGTCGTCGGCCTCCGCCTCAGAAACGGCGGTGGACGAAGCGGGGGGGGTGGAGGACGCAGCCTTCGAGGATTCCTCCTTGGAGGACTCCTCCTCGGAAACCGCAGCGGAGGATTCGTCGTCGGCGTCCTCGCTCGGCGCGGCGGCCGATTCCTCGGGCTCGCTCGACTCTTCGGGCGCGCTCGATTCCTCGGGTTCGCTCGACTCTTCTTCCGCCTCGGCCGCAAGAATCTCACCGGCCGTTACCGCATCAGTCGCGTCGAGGTCTTCATAAATTTCCACTTCGCTGACAAACACCCATGTGACGGGCGCATCCATAACGACGCGAACATAGCTGGTAGATACTGCTTCGTCCAGCGTCAACCTCGTTTCGACCAGCTTGGGCTCATTGGCTTCGCCGCTGCCCGCAATCGTAGCGACAGGCGATTTGCTGTAAGTCTCGCCGTCCTCGCTGACATAAATCCGATACTCTGTCGGATTGCCGACGCTGCCCTGCGCCATTGCGGCGGTATGGAAGATCATTTCCTTGAGCGCGACCTCGCGCTCAAAGCGGAAGTCTATGTTCACCGACTTGTTCAGCTCATAGGCATCGCCTGCAATCGATCTGGCCAGCGCAATCCAACCGTCCCAGGCATACCAGTCTTTGATATCCGGGTCTTCTTTCATCGCTTCGTCCCGTGCGGCGTCCAGCGTATTCGTATCGGGAATGACGCCGTCAAAGAGCTTATACTCGCCCTCCGCATCGATGTACCAAGACTGGCCGTATTTCGTCGAATCCGGCACGGTATACGTTGCGAGGTCCTCCACGCCGTCCAGCGTTTCGGCAGACGCATAAATACCAACCATGGCAAAAACGAGACATACCGCAAGCATTAGGGTAATCAGTTTTTTCATACTCTTTCTTCCTTTCTTCCAACTGTTTTCGTTGGTTTGTATAAAATTATAGCATCCAAATCGGAATTTGTCAATTAAAACTTCTTGGGAAAACACCCATTTTTTTGCAAAAGTACAAAATATATTGTGGCGGCGGACAGACGAAAAGTAACACTTGAAAAAAGCGCACGCTTCTGTTATAATGGACGCAGAAGATACGCGCAGCGTATCTTAACGGCTCCGCCGTTCCGCGCTTCCGCGCGGCTGCGTCCCTTGACGGATGCGCAAAAATGCCCTTGCAAGCAAGCATTTTTGCTTCATAGTATAATGGACGCGTTTTACTCGGTCTGTTTGCCAAGATACGCGCTGCGCATCTTAGCGGCTCCGCCGTTCCGCGCTTTCGCGCGGCTGTTCTCCGAACAAATACGCATTGCGGCAACGCATCGTTTTCCGTACGAACGAATACACAAAAAGGAAGGCAAGGTATGAAGGTCATCATACTGTCCTGCAACACGGGCGAGGGACATAACACCGCCGGCAACGCGATTATCGAGGGTATGCGCGCGCGGGGTGTGGAGGCGGATATGGTCAACGCGCTTGAGCTGATGGGCGTGAAGCGGTCGAAGCTGATCTGCGGCACCTATATCAAAATGGTCCGCAAGCTGCCGGCGCTGTTCGGATTCATTTACAATCTGGCGCTGCTGACCTCCACGCATCGCTTCAAATCGGTGCTTTATTACGTCAACAAACCCTCTCAGGATAAATTATATGACTATATCGTCCAGAATGATTATGACACGGTCGTGCTGCCGCACCTTTTTCCTGCGGAAACGATCACCAGCATCCGCAAAAACAAAGCCATCACCAACTTCAAGTGCTACGCCATCGCGACCGACTACACCTGCATCCCCTTCTGGGAGGATCTGGAGATGGACGGCATCGTCATCGGCCACAAAAGCCAGCTCGGCGAAATGGTCGAGCGCGGGCTGGACCCGAAGCTGCTGGCGCCGCTGGGCATCCCCGTGTCGGCGAAATTCGCCAAAGCCTATGACAAGGCCGAAACACGGGCAAAGCTGGGGCTGGGGGACGCCGAACGCATCTATCTGATCATGACCGGCAGCATGGGGTTCGGCAACATCAGCGCCATCCTCACGCCGCTGCTGAGTGCCTGCGGCGCGCGGGACCGGGTGGTCGTGCTCGGCGGACGCAACGAAAAGCTGAAGTCGAGCCTGCGCGCGAAGTACGAATCCGAGCGCAAGCTGCAGGTCGTCGATTTCACGACCGAGGTCGAGCGGTATATGGCCGCGTGCGACGTGCTGTTCACCAAGCCGGGCGGCCTCTCGACGAGCGAGGCGGCGACGATGGGCGTGCCGCTCATCCATACCAAGCCCATTCCGGGCGTGGAATCGCGCAACGCAAAATTTTTCTCGTCGCTCGGGATGTCGATTTACGAAAAGAACGTGCCCGCGATGGTGCGCCGGGCCGTCGAGCTGGCCGGCGACGAGGACGCCAAGCGCGAGATGATCCGCCGCCAGCACGAGAACATCAACCCCAACGCCGCCGGTGACATCTGCGACTACATCATCCGCTCGGCGCAGGAATGAGGAAATCGTTTGCGCCGCATAACACCCGTTCCTCCGCGCAGGCGGAGGCTTCTCACCGACGGCGCGCTTGGATATGCAAGGATAGGATGCACGCACCCTCCGAAAGTCCGGCTGCACTGCAAATCAAAAAACAAATGGGTTCCCCAAGCGGCCTCTGTGCCCGACGAACGGCAAGTTCATCCTTTTTCGCGATTTTTGGGCAAAACAGCGCAAGCCGGCAGACGCCGCGCGAGCGTTCCTCCGCCTGTTTTCCGTCCGTTCAAGCGGCAGCGCGGCCGCTTGACGCCGTCACGCAGAGGGGGAAGCTGATTATGTCAGAACCGATCCGACATCATTATATCCCGAAATTTCTCTTAAGAAATTTCAGCCATGACGCCGGCAAGCGCTTTGTCTATTACTATGACAGGAAAAAGAAATCGCTTGAAGAAAAGCAAATCCGAGATGTTTTCATGGCCAAAAACCTTTACAGAGACGAGCAAAACTTTCCCGATTTGCCGACAAAAACAGAGGGAGCTCTGGCAAAATATGAAAGCGAAGTCGCCCCAATCCTACAAGAGAAGATACTCGCCGCTGACGAAATCCGCCTCACCGTCGAAGAGGAGGCCAAACTCAAGCTCTTTTTTGCCGTCATGGGCTTTCGTTCCAAGGAAACCAGCCTGTTGTTCGGAAAGAATATGACCGATGCCGCCAAGGAAATGTACCGGCGTTATCAGAAAGACGGCGACTATACCGACCTCTGGAAAAGGAATCTGAGCCATATCGTTACTTGCCGGTCGAATGACGAGGTGCAGCGGCACACGGAGATCGACGATCCGTTCAAGCTCTTTTTTCGGCGCGACACGGAATATATCCGCGGTATGCATTTTGCCGTGGCGGAGAGCGCGGAATCGGAGCTCTTCATAATCGGAGATACATACCCCGTCGATATAAGCGGATCGCCCGATCGGAAGCATTGGCTGCATTTGTATTCCGTATTTCCTCTGTCTCCCCGCAGAGTCCTGCTGCTCGTCTCCGACGGCGCGGAGAGGGCTCCGCAATCTGTAACGAACCTGCGCGAATGCGTACTCTGGCCGCCGTACCCCAATTCCGAAACGGGCACGCTCCGTATGCGGGTCAAAAAGCTTTGCCCCGAAGAAATCCGTCATCTGAACGGTGAAATCTTGCACAACGCGCATGACGGGGTCGCCTTTTCCAGACGCCCCTCGTGTCTGCCGGACGGGATGCCGTGTTGAAAATACACGTCCCGATACGCCCACATTCCGACGCCGGCGAGCGTCTGCGGCTGTAAGCTGCGGACGCTCTTTTTTCTTTTTCAGCCGCTCAGCCGGCCGGCGGCGCAAAGGAAAAGAAGAAGCACGCAGGAGACACGGCAAAGCTGTTTTTCAGGTAAAAAGCGCAGGGCCGGCGCATTTTTTCTGCCCACAATGTCCCTTGATGTGCTTTTGCAGCTCGTCTGCAAGGCTTGTTCCTCCATTTATCCCATAAAAAAGCAGCAGCCAGACGTTTCTTCGTCTGGCTGCCGGCAGGTACGCGCCTAATCTGATTGACAAGTCATTCTGCGGTTTTGCAGCAGCCGTTCCGCACGTTCGAGCGCCTCGCCGTACCAGACGGGGAGGCGTTCACGCGCCTGACGCGCGACCAGCCATACGCCGGACACGCATTCCCCCTCGTCCGGCCGCGGCTCGCCTTCGCACGCGGCGAGGAAGAGCGTGAGTCGCTTCCGCTTGCCGCCGGGCAGGTCGTAGCAGACCTCGGCGCGGAAATCCGGCCGCAGAGCGACGTCCAGCCCGGTTTCCTCAAGCACCTCGCGGCGGGCCGTCTGCGTCTCGGTCTCGAACGCCTCCATATGGCCCTTCGGGACGCTGTATGTACCCGACCGTCTTTGCAGCAGGCACAGATACGCCCTGCCCGCCTCGGTCTCCCGATACACGAGCGCACCGCAGGACTTCGGGTACAACGGCTCGACGCGCGTTTTGTAGTATTTCTCCTGAAATTCGACGGCCGCGGCGATCTCGCCCTGATGGAACGCCATCCCCTCGGGCGCGGCCACCAGCTTGTCCTCCTCGTCGTTCTCCCGATGGACGACGCCGATGATACGCGCCGTATACGACGAAACCGGCGTTTTCACGCCCATCAGGTAGACGTCCAGTTCTTCGCCGTCGCCGCCGATTACGCCGGGCAGGTAGCCGTAGTTGAGCGGATAGGTAAGAGTGTAGGTCTTTTTGGCATGCACATAGCCGATCGGGCGGTCGATGGCAATCTCGACCGTCCGGCCGAGATAGTAGTCCGCCAGCGCCTTGCGTCGGAGAAGCGCGAAAGCGCCGTCCTTTACGCCGTTCTCCCGCATCGCCGCCGCAGCGGCGCGCGCCGCGTCAAGGCCCGCAGGCTCCTGCGGCGCGGCGCTGCCGGCGGGAAACACGGCGAGCAGATACGGCAGCGCGTCGCGCCCGTCCGCTGAATGCGCGCCCGCCAGAAACAGCGTTCGGCCGCTTTCGGATTCCCAAAGCGGCCAAAAGCCGGCGCCTTTGAGCTTCGGCGCCGCGGCCGCGACGTCCGGCAGGCTGCCGGCAAAAACGTCCAGCGCGATGCCGTCCTGCGGCGACGGCCGGATTTCCCGGACGGCGGCGCCCAGCGTTTCCCGCAGGCGGACGGCGAGCCGTTCGCGCGCATTTTCGGTTTCGCGGTCGTTTGTCATCGTCGGACCTCCTACTTCTTTTTGTACAGCAGCGCGCGGCCCCGCTTGCCGTCCGGCTCCAAATGGCCGGTGCGCAGCAGCAGATTGACCGTCATCCCCGCGATCATCGGCGTGACGCGCGCTGCGGCGGCGAATTCCGCGGCGGTAAAGACCGGCGGCAGCGATTCGGGCAGAAACAGGCCGTAGTCGGCCGGCTCGTTGTAAAACTCGACGTCGCACAGGCCGAGCGGCAGGCGGTCCATCCGTTCGGAGCCGCGTTTGCCGCCCCTGCCCCAGCCGTTTTTCAGGCGGATTTCCTCCAACTCCAGAAACACCAGACACAGCCGGAAGCCGTCGCGGGTCAGATAGTCGCGCAGCGCGTACAGCTCGCGGATACAGTCGTAGCGCGTGCCCTTTTTGGGCGAGCGGCGCGGCCTGGTCTTTTCGCCGGTGTCGGGGTCGAGCCACGACAGGCGCTTGACGGCGGCGACGGGGTAGACGACCGTCACCGCGTCGAGCGGCAGGAAAGCGTCCAGCTTCGGCTTGAGCCGGTAGAGCGCGCGGGTCTGAATCTCGAGGATGCCGTCCTCGTTGCGGATGTCGGCGAAATAACGGCCTACGCCGACCTCGTGGAGGTCGGCGTCCGGCTCGAAATAGAATTTGAGAAAATGGTGCAGGCTGCCCTCCGACACGCTGCCGATGCCGCTCTCGGCGCGCGGCGAGGCGGCGGCCAGCGCAAGGGCCTTCTCAAAATCCCGCATATTACTTGTTTTTCATCTTGAGCTTCATCCGCTGGGCGTTGTCAAGGATGCGCTTGCGCAGGCGGATGTTTTTCGGCGTGACCTCGATCAGCTCGTCGTCGGCGATGTACTCGATGGCCTCCTCCAGACTGAAGCGGATCGGCGGCACCAGCCGCAACGCCTCGTCCGCGCCGGCGGAGCGGATGGCGGTGAGGTGCTTTTTTTTGCAGACGTTGACGACGATATCGTCGCCCTTGGAAGATATACCGACGAGCATGCCCGCATATACTTTCATGGCCGGTTCCACGAACATCGGCCCGCGGTCCTGCGAATTGAAGATGCCGTAGCTGGTCGCCTCGCCGTCCTCATACGCGATCAGGGAGCCGGTGAAGCGCTTGGTGATCTCGCCCTTCTCGGGCTGGTAGCTGTCGAAAATGGTGTTCATCACGCCCTCGCCCTTCGTGTCGGTGAGGAACTCGGTCTTATACCCGAACAGCCCCCGCGTGGGGATCAGAAACTCCAGATGCATCCGCTCGCCCTTCGGCTTCATATCGATCAGCTCGCCCTTGCGGTAGCCCATCTTTTCCATCACGACGCTGACGCTGTCCTTCGGCACGTCGACGACGAGGCGGTCGATCGGCTCGCAGCGGACGCCGTCGATTTCGCGGTAGATGATGCGCGGCGTGGAAACGAGGAACTCAAACCCGTCGCGCCGCATATTCTCCATGAGTATGGACAGGTGCATCTCGCCGCGGCCGGCGACGTTGTACGAATCGGCGCTGTCGGTCTCCGACACGCGCAGCGACATATCCTTCATCGCCTCTTTGAACAGGTAGTCGCGGATATGGCGCGTGGTTACATATTTTCCCTCGGTGCCGGCGAACGGCCCGTTGTTGACCGAGAAGGTCATCTCCATCGTCGGCTCGCCGATCTTGACAAAGGGCAGCGGCTCGGGCGTTTCGACGTCGCAGACGGTGTTGCCGATGTTGATGTCCTCGATGCCCGACACGCAGATGATGTCGCCGACAGACGCCTGCTCGCAGGGTACGCGGCGCAGTCCGTCGATTTGGAACATCGCCGTAATGCGGCTGCGGCGGTTCACGTCGCTGTGGAAGTCGCAGACGCAGATGTCCTGCTTGAGGCGGAAGGTACCCCGCTCGATGCGGCCGACGGCGATTTTGCCGACGTAGTCGTTGTAGTCCACGGCGGAAACGAGCATCTGCGCGGGTCCCTCGGCGTCCCCCTCGGGCGCGGGGATATGCGACAGAATCATATCGAACAGCGGCCGCAGGTCCTCGCCGGGCGCGTCGGGCGAAAGCGAGGCGGTGCCGTTGCGGCCCGAGCAGAAGATCACCGGGCTGTCCAGCTGGTCGTCGCTCGCGTCCAGCTCGAGCAGCAGCTCGAGCACCTCGTCGCCGATTTCGTAGACGCGCGCGTCGGGGCGGTCGATCTTATTGACGACGACGATGATGCGGTGCCCCAGCTCGATGGCCTTTTGAAGCACGAAGCGGGTCTGCGGCATCGGTCCCTCCGCCGCGTCGACGAGCAGCAGCACGCCGTTGACCATTTTCAGGATGCGCTCGACCTCGCCGCCGAAGTCGGCATGGCCCGGGGTATCGACGATATTGATTTTCACGCCGTTGTAATAGGTGGATGTGTTCTTTGCAAGGATGGTGATGCCGCGCTCGCGCTCCAGCGCGTTGCTGTCCATCACGCGTTCCTCGACGACCTGATTGTCGCGGAACAGGCCGCCGAACTTGAGCATCTCGTCCACGAGCGTGGTTTTGCCGTGGTCGACATGCGCGATGATGGCGATATTCCGCAGGTCCTCTCTTTTCATAGATGTCTGTCCTTTCCGATGCCGTCTATCAAACTTTTTTATTATACCAGAAAAGTCGAAAAAAAGCAAATCTTTTTTTGACATTCCGGCGTCTTTTTGCATAAACTTTTTATGAGACAACCGAAAGGAGCGAGCAATTTTGAACAGAGCCAGCAACACGGGGCTGATGACCATCCGGCTCACGCGCGACAACCGCTTCCCCGCCGCCGGCGTGGAGGTGCAGCTCACGGACGGCAACAAGATATACAACACCGTGACCGACCAGAACGGCCGCGCCTCCTTCAACGTGGAAACGCCGCCCTTCTACACCTCGCAGATCGTCAGTCCGGCCGCACAGCCGTTCACGCAGGTGAACATCCTCATCAGCGCGCCGGGCTATGTGTCCGTGCGCGTGGTCAATCTGATGGTGTTCCCGCTGACCGAGACGACGTTCACGCAGAATATGATCTTGTTGGCCGGTTCTCCGTACGGAAGTGTGCGGACGGTGGTCATCCCCACGCACCATCTGGCGCGCACGCCGCTCGGCGAGCTGCCGCAGGCGCCGGAGCGGGAAGCAGCGCCCATCCCCACCGTCGCGGAAACCGACGACGAGGGCAACGTCTACAACCGGCGCGTGATCGTACCCGAGTACATAACCGTCCATATGGGGCCGCCCAGCTCGGACGCGCAGAACATCACCGTACCCTACTTATACTACCTCAAGAGCGTGGCCTCCAGCGAAATCTACCCCACCTGGCCGACCGAGGCGCTCAAGGCGAACATCCTTGCGCAGAACACGCTGGCGCTCAACCGCATCTACACCGAGTGGTACCGCTCGCAGGGCTACCCGTTCCAGATCACGTCCTCGCCGGCCTACGACCAGTATTATGTACACGACGCGGGCATTTTCGACACGGTTTCGGTGCTGGTGGACGAATTGTTCGACCAATACATCAGCCGCCCGAACGATTTTGCGCCCATCTACTCGGAATACTGCGACGGCGTAATCGCCACCTGCGATGGGATGACGCAGTGGGGTACCGTCTCGCTCGCGCGGCAGGGCATGGATGCGCTGGAGATCCTGCGCTACTACTACGGGCAGAACATCGAGCTGCGGACCGCGGAGGTCGTGGAGGTCATCCCCGACTCCTACCCCGGCGAGCTGTCGGAGGGCTCGACCGGCGCGGACGTGACGGCGCTGCAAACGCGGCTCAACCGCATCGCCATCAATTATCCGGCCATCCCCTTCATCCGCCAGATCGACGGCGTGTACGGCGCGGGAACGGAAAACGCCGTGCGCGCGTTCCAGCAGAGCTTCGGCCTGCCGGCGACCGGCGTCACGGACGAAAACACCTGGTACCGCATCATCTACATCTACACGGCCGTGACCAGACTGGCCGAGCTGACGAGCGAGGGTGAGCGTCCCGTATCCGACGACTATCCCGGCCGGAACCTGACCGTCGGCTCGCGCGGGATCGACGTGCTGCGGATGCAGTACTACCTGCGCGTCATCAGCGAGGCCGACCCCAACATCCCCGCCACAATGATCGACGGCGTGTTCGACGTGGACACGCGCGACGCGGTCTACGCCTTCCAGCGCGACTACGGGCTGGTGCCGACCGGCGTCATCGACGAAGCGACGTGGAACAAAATCGTCAACGCCTACTATTATGTGCTTGCCAACGCGGAGGTGAGCGAGCCCTACCCCGGCGAACCGCTCTCGCGCGGCTCGCAGGGCGCCAGCGTGCTGTTCATCCAGACCGCGCTCAACGCCGTCAGCCAGCATGTGCCGGAAATCCCGAGCGTCGCGGACGACGGCATCTTCGGCCCGGAAACAGAAAGAGCCGTAAGAGCCTTTCAAAGCTATTACGGACTCACTGTCGACGGCATCGTCGGACCCGAAACGTGGCGGCTGCTGGCGCTGGAAATGGGCACCAGCCGCGATATAGACGAACCGGCTAAAGGCTGATGAAATCGTCCTCCGCCTCCGCCGTACCGTCACCGCCCGAACGCGAGGACTCGATTTCGTCCTTCATAATCGCTACGAAGGGAGCGTTCGGCTCGAATTCGATGGCGACCGTCCGGCCGTTGAATTCACAGACGTACACATAGGACGACGCGCGGATATTCTGGTTGAAATTGAAGCGCGTGCCGATCACGCCGTAGCGCTTCTCCTTATCGTTCTTTTTGAACTCGGCCTTCGGCAGCAGCGCAATGGCGGTCGACAGCTCCAGCGAGCAGACGACGGTCTCCTTCCGCCCGACGCTCTTGGTGACGGTGAACGTATTCGGGCCGACGGCGTACTCCATCTCGGTGAGCGTATAGCGCACGACAATCTGGATGCAAATGACCAAAAGCACGAGGAAAATGATCTGCGCCGCCCACCGATAGGTCGCCAGAACCGACGCAAACACGGCGGCGACGACGGCCAGCGCCACACAGACCGACAGCAGGACCACCGCCTGACGCGGACTCCTGATGGGCTTACATTTTTTCACCGATCAACCATCCTTTCCGATTCTTGCGGCAAACGCCGCGGATTCTATTTTCCCTATTCCCTATTCCCTGATTCCCTATGACGCTTTCGCCGCGCGATGCAGGCGGGCTTCCGAACTGCCGGACGGCGTTGAAGGCTATTACCGGCCAATTTTACAACATATCAAAGACGGGGTGTTTGAAGTATGCAGTTTGACAATATGACGAAAGAAAAGCTCTTAGCGATGGACAACAAGAGTCTCGCCGAGCTGATCGGGCGGATTTCGACGGCCATCGGCGCGGACCAGCGCAAGACCGGCGCTTTGCTGTCCGACCTCGACGGACTCAAAAAGCAGTTCGCCAAGCTCAGTCCGGCCGACGCGGAGAAGCTGTTGAGCATGGCGGGCAAGGAAAAGAGCGAGCAGATCCTTCGGATGCTGCAGGAGCAATGAGCAGGGCGCAAAAGCGCCGGGAAAGGAGGAACGGCGCGTTATGGACGGCGACTTTCTCGGCAAGGTAAAGGCCCTGCTGTCCGATCCCGAATCGCTTGAACGGATCACCGCCATCGCCAAGGGGATGTCGTCCCCGCAGGCTGCGCCGGCGCAGACGTCCGCACCGGAGCAGCCGGCAGTCCCGACTGCTGCGGCTTCCCCGACTCCGTCCGAGCCGGCGGCACTGCCCGCGGCTGCACGGCCGCAGAGCCGCGACTCGCGGCTGTCGCTGCTGGAGGCCCTCAAGCCGCTGCTGCGCGAGGAGAAGCGCGGGAAGATCGACTCTTTGCAGCGGGCGATGACCATGGCGAGCGTGCTCAAGGGCCTGCGGTGAAATACGGCCCCGCAGACGGCGGACAACGGCGCGGACAGCGGCCCGCTTTTGCCGGCCCGGGCCGGCAAAAGCGGGCCCGGGCGCGCCGGCTCTGCATCAAAACGAAAGGAGGCAGCTTTCGCCACGCGAAAGCAACAGAACAGTCATGTACAACACCAAGCTGTCCGGCGGCAGCGCCGACCGCGAGCAGCTCCTGCGCATCCAGCGCGAGCTGAACGAAAAATACGAAAACGAGCAGCCGCAGGCTACCGCCGCCTACGCACAGGAGGCCGCGGTAGCCGTGGCGGACGAACCGGCACAGGAGACATCCGCCTGCGCGTCCGCGCCGCCCTGCCCGCCGTCGGGCGCGCCGGGGAAATCGATAGGCGGCTTTCTGTCGGGCCTGCTCTCGAACATAAGCATCGACGACCTGATCCTCATCGGCATCGGCATCCTGCTGCTGCTCGACGGAGACGAGGGCAACGACGCGATTTTGATTTTAATCCTTGCCCTGCTGTTTCTCTGAAAGAAAGGTCACGAAATCGTTGACCGTTTTCCGCTCCCTCGCAGGCAGCGCGCGATAGGCGTCCAAAAGCTGCTCGGTCTGCGAGGGGGCGCTTTTGCGCGCGCGCGCGGCCGGAGCGGTCATCCCGACGGCGAACATAAAGTCCTCCAGATCGATGTCGTTGAAGCTGTGCTCGGCCAGCTTTTTAATCAGCTTGGGGCGCGGCGGGTTCTCCTGCGTACCCTGCGCCAGCTTCCGCATCTGGACATAGCTGATGTCCGCCTCGATTGCGAACTGACGCCACGAGCGGTCGCCCTTGGCCCGCTCGAGCAGAATGGCGAAAATCTTCTTGCTGAATCGGTTGTTTTCCATACGTTGTTACGCTCCCTTCAAAATTCAGCCGAGCGCGTTCTCGACGGCGGTGCGCACCGCCGCAAGGTCCCGGCAGGCGATACAGTAGACATAGCTGCCGCTGCTCCCGATGACCGCGTTTTTCAGCCGCGCGGTGTCCAGCTCGGGATAGTTGACGGCATTGGCCAGCAGCTCGTCGATGCGAAGCTGCAAAAAGCGCTTTGTCGTTTCGATGTCCGCTTCATCCCGAACCTCGAACAGCGCCACCTCGTCCTGATAGGTCTCGAAGCCGAAATAAATCGCATACTGCGCATACACGCCGAAGTCGGGCGCGGGCGACTGCGAACCGTACTTGCCGAGGATCATCTCCTCGTCCATATATTCGCCCAGCACGTCCGAATACGAGCTGTATATGCTGCCGCTGTCCAGCGAGCAGGACTGCTGCACCGATTCGAGCAGCGCCTTGAGGTTGACCGGCTCCGCCGGCGCCGTATCGGAGTCCGCCGCGGACGCCGTCGCGTCGGGCGCGGAACTTTCGCCGCCCGTACCGCCGCAGGCGGCCAGCGCGAGCAGCAGCGCGAACGTCAAAACAAGCGACAGGCTTTTTTTCATTCTTTTCCTTCCTTTCCGTTCGTGTCGAAATACGTCAGTGCGGCGCCGATGACCGTCGCGTACTGTGCGTGCACCGGCATGCGGAAATTGAAGCCGAACATCCCGCCGGTTTTGTCGAACAGCGGGCCGGCCTGCGGAATGGTCGAGAGGTTGCCGGTGAGGATGACGTCCCGAAGCCCGTGGCTGCGCGCGGCGAAGATCGAAACCATAGCGATGGTCTCGAACACCAGATTCAGTATGCCCAGCGCCAGATCGCCGTTGGTGGCGATGTCGCTGACCTTGCCGAAGTTGGCCGCCGTCGTTTCCATCACCAGCGTGGGACTCAGCTCGCGGTCGGTGATGTCGCCGATGCGCAGATCGACCCGTTCCAGATCGCCCTCCGCCGCCAGCGCGCTGATGATATCGACGTTCTGCACGCCGAGCATTTTCTTCGCCAGCCCGATGAGCGTGCCGCCGCCGACGCCGGTGCCGCCGAGGTACTCGATTTTGTCGCCGGACGCGTGGACGAGCGCCGTGCCCGTGCCCATGCTCACGATGACCGCCTCCGGCAGGCCGGTCAGGTACAAACCGCCGCGGCCGGTGGAGACGAACTCGCTGACATGTTCGGTCTTTAACCCATAGATGTCCGAGGAAATGTAGGCCGAGCCGACGCCGGTGATCATCACCCGCTCGATGTCGGTGAGCGCGATGCCGTTCTGCGAGGTGAATTTCCCGAAGCCGCCGTAAACCGAAGCGACCGGGTCCGCCGCCTTGACGAACAGCGGCTCCAGCAGCTCCGGACCGCGGAAGCCGCAGATTTTGGTCGTGCTGCCGCCCACGTCTATCCCGATTATAATTTTCATTCCGTCTTTGAACCTTCCTGTTTCTGTTATACTGTTTTATTTTATACTGTTTCGCGCGCTTTGTCAAGGGACAAACCCTTTTGTATTTTTGTAAAAAATCGCGTTTTCCTCTTTCCTTTTGCACATTTCTATGATATGATATAAAAGAATACGGTCAATACGCTGCCGAGAGGGGTTCCATGGACGTTTACGCAAAGCAAAAGGCCGCGTTTGCCGCACGCCTTGCCGAAGGCCGCGCGGCGCACGCGTATATTTTAGAAGGCGACGACGGCGACGAAACGCGGCGCTTTGCGCTGTATATGGCCGCCGCGCTCCTCTGCACGGGGGACAAGCCGCCCTGCGGCCGCTGCGCAAGCTGCCGGAAGGCGCTGGCGGGCGGCGAGACGCTGCACCCCGACATCCACGTCTTTGAGCCGGAGAAGAACGCCGGCTTTTCGGTAGAAACGGTGCGCGGCATTCGGAAATCGGTCTACCTGCTTCCCAACGAGGGCGACAGGAAGGTTTACATCCTCTGCGGCGCGCAGAAAATGAGCCGCAGCGCGCAGAACGCGCTGCTGAAGCTGTTTGAGGAGCCGCCCGCGTCGGCTTCGTTCGTCATCTGCTGCGACCGGCGCGACGCGCTGCTGCCGACGGTGCTTTCGCGCGCGCTGCTCATCCCGCTCGGCCCGCTGGACGACCGAACGCTGCGCGCGTATCTGGCGGACCGCCACAGAGACGCGCCCGCCGACCGGCTGGACGCCGCGGTGCGCTTTGCGCAGGGCAGCATCGGCCGCGCGGCGTCGTTTTTGACGCCCGCCTCGCAGGAGGCGTCGCGGGCGGCGGCGGACTTCTGCGCGCTGCTGTTCGCCAAGGGCGGGACGTTCGCCCTGGCGGCGCAGGCTCTGCCGCTCTCGGCCAAGCGCGACGGGTTCGACGCGTTTCTGGCTTTCGTCGAGCTGTACCTGCTGGACGTGCTGCACGCGCACACCGGCGGG